>Ga0163152_10006082_pt1 | contig 13827 bp, 8 predicted proteins | sample OliLakLV19MP8IB2_FD_148635 | JGI IMG/M metagenome (GOLD analysis project Ga0163152, IMG submission 148635) | Freshwater microbial mat bacterial communities from Lake Vanda, McMurdo Dry Valleys, Antarctica - Oligotrophic Lake LV.19.MP8.IB-2 | ecosystem: Environmental > Aquatic > Freshwater > Lake... | reverse complement strand
CCCCTTGATGAACATTGGGCCGAACATATACATCGGCTATCGTCTGACGCTCCACCACTGATCTGAAAGGAAACGTGGCGAGACAGTCCACAATGAAACCCCAACCCCACGTCACTCATGAAACGGAAATCTCTGCGTGCGATTTTCTGCGTAGTCACGATGTTTTCCCTCATCTTAATCGCCGCTACCGGGCGCGCCCAGTCGTTGGCCAAGGGGAACGGCATTATTCAAGGAACTGTTAGCAACGCGGCCGACGGGCTCCCCTTGCGCACCGCAAAGGTCATCATCAAGGGCAACCCGCAAGAAGCCCTTGCCGATGAATACGGCCGGTTTGTGCTCTCGGGCATAACGGAAGGTGAATATCAACTGGAAGTGTCCTATCTCGGCTTTGATTCACAAAGCTCGACAGCGGTAGTACAGGCGGGAAGGACTTCGGTCCTGAATTTCCAACTCGCACTCCAAGGCTCTGGCGCGACGGGTGCAGCCGCTGGAATCATCGGACTGGAACGGTTTACAGTGGTTTCGGACCGGGTCATGAGCGCCCAGGCTCTGGCCATGAATGAGCAACGCCACGCGGCCAATATCAAGAATGTGGTAGCCTTTGAGGAACTGGGCGAGCAAGGCATGGAAAACATCGGAAATTACGTCCGCTTCATGCCAGGCGTGGTCATAATGGACGATGGCACCAACGCCAGTAGCCTCGGGCTCGGCGGTTTTCCCGACAGTATGTCCACTGTGCAGGTGGATGGTGGCGATGTGGCAAGCACAGGAACGGGGACGGAGAGTTCCCGCCGGATGTCACTTCAGGATGTTCCCATGGTTAACGTTGAACGGATTGAGATAACCAAAGTCCCGACTCCCGACATGCCCGCGTCCGGGTTGGGCGGATCGATGAACATCATCACCAAGAGTCTGCTGGGAATGCGGTCACCCTTGTTCACGTACCAGATGTACATGAATTTCAACAACCGGGACGGCATCTCGTTCGATGGCGGGCCAAGGCAGGCAACCTCCGCTACCTCGCCAGCGAACATGGAGCCATCCTATAACGCCACCTACAGTTTTCCAGTGAGAAAGCGGCTGGCGTTCAGCCTTGGGGCATCCAGAACATGGAACCGCCGCCCCACTGACAATACTCCGGCCGAAAGCGCGAACTGGAATCTGGTGACGCAGGAGCCGGGGAGTACCGTCAGGAAGGACCTGGTCTTGATCGAGGCTCTCTGGTCGCAAAAGGCGGACGTGGGCACAACCGAAAACCTTCAGGCCAGTATGGAGGCTAAGCTGTCCGACCGGGACACTCTGGCGTTTGGAATCCAGCGCAGAGACACGGTCAACCGGACGGCTGAATATGGATATGTCGCCCGATTTGGAACCGGAACCGGCGATGCGACCTATGTCGACAGCGCCAGGACTGGCACCACCCGCTTCGACCTGACCAGCCGGAACAACATAATCGTGTCGTCTGAAACGATCCATGGGACCATGCAGTATAAACACTTGGGTCCACAATGGCGGATTGAAGGAAGAGGGGTCTATTCGAAGGCCAAGAAAATCCGCGACGGCTTGAACAACGGGTATTTCGAGGCGTTGGGAGCTTTGTCGCCCAACCATAATATTAGGGGGGAAGGGATAAACCAGGGTGAAAGCATTCTGCCAAGCACGTATATATCCACGGGGCGGGATGGCCGTCCCATGGCCTTCAATCTCTACGATGCCAATGACTACAATCTGGGGACTGCGAAACTGGCATATGGGAATTACAACACCGATCTGACCGCGGGTCGTCTCGACCTCGAGCGTAAGTTCGGTAATCACCTTTCCGTCAAGATGGGCGGGGCCTATAATCGTCTGGAAAAGGATGACCGGCGCTCCGATTTAAACTACACCTTCGTGGGGGATTCGAGGGGAACCGCAATTTCGGCTTACGATTTGCTCGACGAATCGATCGACGTTAAGATGAACGGGGTCCCGGTGCGCTGGCTCAGCCCAATCAAGGCATATCAACTGTTCGTCGAAAAGCCGGGAACGTTCACCCTTAATCCCTCGGCCGTCCAACAAGAGGCGCAGAACTCGAAACGGATGATTGAGGCTGTGTCGGCTGGATTTCTTCGATTCGATCTGCGCTTGCTCCAGAACCGACTGCACGTCGCGAGCGGTGTGCGTTACGAGAATACCAGACTCGACGGTTGGAGCATGAAGCGCGATGACTCGGCAATCTATCAGCGCGATGCGAATGGCAATTTCATCCGCAATGCTGCCGGCGCGCTGGTGCTGATCCCCGGCGATGCGACGTCGAGAAACAGGCTCATTTATCAGGAACGTGCGCATCGCGAGGACCAGAGTTACGGCGGACTTTATCCCAGCATCAATGCCAATTACTCCCTCACGGAGAACCTGGTTTTGCGCGCAGCCTATGCGCGCACCATTGGCCGCCCGGATGTAAGCTATGTGGTGGCGGGAATCATTCTCCCGAATCCCTCAGCGGCAAATCTTGACGTGGCGCGAACCATTATCGTGGGCAACCCAGGATTGGAGCCGTGGACCGCTGACAGTTTTCACCTCTCCATTGATTCATACAATCGGAATAAGGGTTACGGGTCGCTCGGCGTATACCGGAAGTATGTGAACAACTTCTTCAAGCCGCGGATCTTGCCCGTGGACGAGGAGACGCTTGAATATTACAGCATCCCGGCGGAGGAAAGGGAATTCATGATTTCCCGGGATTACCAGATGAGACGTTGGGAAAATGTGGGAGACGCGCATCTCACCGGCTTTGAGCTTAGCTATAGACACGATCTGCCCTTTTTGCCCGCCTGGCTCGAGAAGATGCAGGCATGGGTGAACTATACTCACCTGGCGGTTGGGGGCAGCAATACCGAGGAATTTGTCGGGTTCACCCCCGACGTCCTTTCCGTCGGCCTCAACTACATCCGGCCAAGGTTCGCGCTTCGTCTCAACGGTGCCTACCAGGGCGAGACCAAGGTGTCGCTCGACTATAATCCAGACACTTCGGCCCGCCTCAGGTACCCTCCGGAAACTTATACTTATTTGGGCGATTATACAAAGTATGGGATGACTGCCGAGTACGCGGTATCGAAACGGTTCGTCCTTTTCACAAATTGGGACAATGTGTTCGCGAAGGATCGATATTACTATCGACGTGGGCCTGATACCCCGGACAACATAGCGAAGAGTCGAAGGTACGTTAACCCGTCCACTATAATGATGGGAGTGAAAGGCCGTTTCTGATGTCGATCATCTGGCGCGGGGCCGTGCTGGCCGTGTGGGCGCTTGGCCCCGGCGCTGCGAACGTTGCCACTAATTATGCCAACTGATATCAACACGTTCACTCGGCGTAGATTCCTCCGTCATTCCGGCGCGTTCACCGGGGTTGTTGCGCTGGGGCAGGCGGGATTGCCAGCCGTACTTGGCGCCAGGGTTGGATCCGATAAGATAAGAGTTGGTCTTGTCGGGTGTGGGGCGCGTGGCACCAATGCGGCGCGGATGGCGCAAACGGCGGCACCTGGCGTGGAGGTGGTTGCATTGGCGGACTTGTTCCAGGTCCAGGTCGACGCCATCAAGGAAAAGCTGAAACTCCCGGACGTTGCGACCTTCACGGGGTTTGATGCGTATCGAAACATATTCTCGGTGGATCTCGATGTGGTGCTTCTTGCCACTCCGCCAGGATTTCGGCCCCTGCATTTTGCGGCGGCGGTGGCGGCGGGGAAACACGTGTTCATTGAGAAGCCTGTGGCGGTCGATCCCGCCGGATGTCGGGCTGTGATCGAGACCACGCGGTTGGCGGCGCAGAAGGGGCTCGCCGTCGTCGCCGGAACCCAACGACGACATTCACCGGACTACATAGAAACAATCAAGCGGATCCAAAACGGGGCGATCGGCGACCTCGTTGCGGGGCAATGCTATTGGAATAGTACGGGCATTTGGTTCCGGGAGAAGAAGGATTGGATCGCCGAATTCACGGACTTCGAGTGGCAGTGCTGGAACTGGTATCACTGGGGCTGGTTGAGCGGCGACCACATTGTGGAGCAGCATATCCATAACATCGACGTTATGAACTGGGCCTTCGGCGGTCCCCCGGCCAAGCTCTACGGAATGGGAGGACGGCAGAACCGGGGCAATCTACCGGGGGACATCTGGGATCACTTTGCGGTCGAAATGGAATATCCCAACGGCGCGCGGGTTACGAGCATGTCACGCCAGGCTCCGAAATCAACGACGCGGGTCGGTGAGCGTGTAGTCGGTACGCGAGGCGTGAGCGATTGCAAGAGCGTGATCATGGGTGAAAGGCCCTTCAACTACGCTGGACCGACGCCGAATGCCCAGGTTCAAGAACTCAGCAATCTGTTTAACAGCATGCGCTCGGGCAACCTGATCAATGAGGGCGAACAAGTTGCATTCAGTACGCTCACCGCAATTGGCGGGCGCATGGCCGCCTATACGGGGCGGGAGATTTCCTGGCGCTGGTTGCTGGAGGGATCGAAGCTCGACATCTTCCCGAAAAGTCCCGGCCCTGGGCCAGGCATCTTCACTCCCGTCCCGATGCCAGGGCAAACGGAGTTGATTTGATTTTCATGGGCATGCTGCATCGACAATGAACCAAAACCAATGTGGTCCCACAGACGGATGCCTCGCATCTGCCGCTATTGAGGTAATACGGGCGGTTAACGGACGTTGGCCACGGCGTTGATATGCGTGCTTTCTCATCGGCCGGGGTCCCGCGATTTGAACTTTTTTTTCGGGCGGTCACCGCAGCTTAACCTGTGCGCCTATATCAGCAACCCTACGCGCCAACCGATCATATTTGAGCGCGGCGTCGGCTGGGCCGTTTACACAAAAAATCGTGGGATTTCCAACTATGATAAAACTACAAGCCTTTAGCGGCAGGATTCGCGACGTGTTGCGCGCGGTTCTTGCCACAGTGATCATCAGTACAGCCTTGGGCGGGGACGGCTACCACCTGCGCCTGGAGCGAGACGGTACGGTCATCGTCTCGAATGAAGACGGTGCCGAAGCTCGCTTTCGTCCGGAGTTCAACGTGCTCTTCGCCGAGAAGGATCCCCAGATGGCGACCCGCTGGGGAGAGTACGTTGACGGAGGCCTTAGGAGCGGTGACCAAGGTTCGACTTACCACGTCTTGACGTGGGGTCGAACGCTTGAGGCGGTGGGTGCGAGCGGACACGTCGCGGATGGTTATGATCCGACCACGGATCGTTTTTATGGACCGGATCGATCGCCGAACTTGTTCAAGGCCGCTCCCCGTAGCGTGCGCCGTCTGGTCGATGCTCAGCAGGTTGGCGATCGCATCATTTGGCGTTTTGGGAAGCAGGATGGCGTTCAGCTTGAGGCCGAATTATCGCTGCCGGTCGCTGGAGGGCCGCCAACCGTGGTCGTGAAGGCGGAGGTGGAGCGGCCTGGCTGGTACTCTTTCGGATATGTCGGCGCCCCGGCGTGTTCGCCGGAGGAAATGGAGGAGGTGTGGCAGCCGCTTATTTACACGGGACGCCGGTTCCCGGAGCAGCCGTTTCTTGAAGGCTCGGGACGTTGTCCGCTTCCCACGACCTTGGTCACTCATCGGGGTGTGACCGTCGGGGTGATGAGCGATCCCGGGGAAATGTCCTTTCAGCCGATGCCCACACTGGCCAACTCCCGCTTTGGGGTTGCGGTCCGAAACAACGAAGGGATGGCGCAGCCCATGTTGTTTGCGCCGATTCTTGGGGGGACAGGCTCCAAGCTGCAAAAGGGCCAGTCCTTCACCTTTACGCATCGCCTCATTGTTACTCGCAAGAACATCGACGCGACGCAGGAACATCTGGCGCGGACTCTCTTCGCTTTTGCCGACATTCGGCACAATATTCTCGGCTCGCTGAATACAACCTTTGAGAACATGTTGGCCTTCGGTCTGAGCGAGCACGCCCGTTTCAACCCTGACCTTCGGGGGTTTGCGTACGACACGGATGTGCCTGGTTCAGTGAAGAACGTTTCCGCGCTGCATCCGCTCTCGCTCGCATTGGTGACCGACAATAGGAAGATTTTTTCCGATCTGGCCTACCCCCTGATCGAGTACTTTGTATCTCGTGAGCGATTTCTCTTTACGACGGATCCGTCGGTAAAAGGTCAATCCGCCTCGGCGAGGCTCGGTGGCGACGGCGCTCCCCTTTCCGAATACGCCACCCTTTATCGGATGACCGGTTCACGGACGCCCTATTTTCGCGACACCGCCCGGTCCCTGTTCGGCAAGGATCGGGTTTTGAATCTGGTCGCGGAGATTCGCGGCGATTTCTGGGCCAACTCACTGGCGATCTACCGGGCCACGGGCGAATCGCAATGGCTGGAGCGGGCGAAGCACGATGCTGACAATTACGTGCGTCGTCGCATCGACACGCGGCCGAAAGACTTCGAGGATCCTGACTCGCGAGGCATGTTTTTCTGGACGTCCTTTGCGCCGCAGTGGATCGAACTGTTTGAGCTCTACGAGGAGACTGGGGAGCCTCGCTATCTTGAGGCCGCGCGTCTGGGCGCGCGAAACTACACGCGCTACATTTGGTTTTCACCGCGAATTCCGGCCGAAACGGTGACGGTCAATGAAGGCGGTTACGCTCCGTCGTACCGTTCCGGCCCTAGCTTTCCGCGCTTGCGGCTGGCGGAGGAGCAGGTGCCGGCATGGCAGGTCTCGGAGGTCGGACTGACGCCGGAATCATCCGGGACCAGCCGCGGTCATCGAGGCATTCTTCTGGCGAACTATGCCCCATGGATGCTGCGCATTGCGGCCCTGACGAACGACCTCTTTCTCCGGGACGTCGCCCGTTCCGCCATTGTCGGGCGTTACACGAGTTTCCCTGGCTATCATCTCAACACCGCGCGCACCACGGCTTATCAGAAACCGGATTTCGCCGAGCGCCCCAAGCAGGAGTTGAACGCCGTAACGTCGATCCATTTTAATCATATCTGGCCGCACATCTCTCTTGTATTGGACTATCTGGTATCGGATGTGCACGTGCGTTCGCAGGGCCGGATCGCGTTCCCCAACCATTATGCCGAGGGCTACGCGTACCTGCAGCAAAAAGTGTATGGCGACCGCCCGGGGAAGTTCTACGATCTCCAACACGCATATCTCTGGATGCCTCCCGGGGTCGTCCAAGTTGAACATCCGGAACTCAACTACGTGGTGGCCCGAGCGGATGGAGCGGTTGCGATTGCCTTTGCCAACCAATCGAAGGAGCCGGTTCGCAGTACGGTCAGGCTGGATGCCGGCCGAATCGGATTACCCGGGAATGGGCAGCAGGCGGCGGTCATGCCATGGCAGGAGAATCGTGCCCGCCCTGGGTATGCGCTGCGAGCGGACGGGACCTTTGAAGTCGAGGTTGCTCCGGAGGGCATCACGGCCGTTGTCATTCGAGGGGTGGAGCCGAGGGTGGAGTTTCAAGCAGGCCTGCTGGAGACGAAAGCGTCGCCGCTACCGGCAGAAGGGAGCACCCATATATTCAATTATCGTGGCGCGCGTGCTGTTGGCCTGGCACTCGGCGGGCCGGCAGGGACGACGGTTTATGCCTACATCGCGGATTATGAGCGAGAGGTTGAGCGCTGCACGCTATATTACCGGCAGGGGCATCGAACGTACGCGGCGATGATCGACAAGGCGTTTCCTTTCGAGTTCACTGTGCCGGTGCAGGGAAGTGATCCGATGGAGCTATACTTCGAAGTGACGTTGAAAGACGGTCGCTCTGAAAAATCGCCAATCGGAACCGTGCGGCTGAAGGAGTGAAGGGTGAGGGGAATGTGCGCCTCTGCCAGATCCAATAGCGGAGTATGGCATTCACCCAGGTTTGCGACCTCGGCTGGCCAAGCGCGGGTCGGATTCGCCTCAGGCGGATCTGGGAAGACCCCGCGTTGGGCCCGGGTTCGCCGACGGGAAATGGATTGAAAACCGCTGGCACTGGGCATGATTTTCTTCTCCCGATGAACCCCGAAACGCCCCTAATGACCCGCCGCAGCTTCGTGGCCTCCAGTGCACTCGCCAGCTCGCTGCTCCTGCTTCCCCATGGCCTCGCCGGCCGAAGTGGCACCTCGCCCAACGGCCGTCTGCGCATTGCCCAGATCGGCGCCGGTGGCCGCGGCCGCGCCTCGCTTACGGGGCTGCAGCACGAACAGTTCGTGGCGTTCTGCGACGTCGATGAAAAGCGCGGTCGGACCGAACTGCACACCAGCGAATCGACCAAGCCGCTGATGGAGTCGTTCAAGGAAGCGCGCTGGTTCAAGGACTATCGGCTGATGTTTGAGCAGATGGCGGACAAGATTGACGCAGTCGTCGTGTCCACGCCTGACCACAGCCATTTTGCCGCCGCCATGGCGGCCGTTCGCCACGGGAAGCATGTCTATGTCGAAAAACCGCTCTGCCGCTGTATCAGTGAAGTGAGGACGCTGCACCTGGCCGCGAAAAAATCCCGCGTAGTAACCCAGATGGGGAACCAGGGTCGCGCCGCCGAAGGCATCCGGCTGGCGAAGGAATGGGTGGAGGCGGGGCTGCTGGGCGACGTCCACACTGTGCACACCTGGACCGACCGCCCGCGCAAGCCCTGGTTTTTTCCCGCCGACTTCGATCCCGATGCCGGGACTGAGGCCGCCCCGGTCCCGCCCCACCTCGACTGGGATCTCTGGCTCGGTGCCTCCCCCCAGCGGACGTATCGGCCCGCCTTTGTGCCGACCACCTGGCGCAGTTTTTCCGAGTATGGGACGGGGTCGCTCGGGGACATGGGATGTCATCAGCTCGACAGCGCCGTTTACGCGCTCGATCTCGGCGCGCCCTTGAGCGTCGAAGCGGCGTCATCTGCGGTTTACCCCAAGACGTTTCCGGATACCGTGGCAATCACCTGGAAATTTCCCGCCCGGGGCCGGCGCGTGCCGGTCGAGTTGAAATGGTTTGATGGGAAGATGCTGCCGCCCGCACCGGTGCCCGGTTTCAAATTCAGCGAGAGCGGAGGCGCGATTTTCTATGGCACCAAGGGGATGATGGCGCTGCCCAGCCACAGCGCGAGCGCGCGACTGCTGCCCGCGTCCCGGATGCAGGAGCTCGCCGGCCGCCTGCCGGCCAAGAGCATTCCGCGGATCAAGGAAGGTCCCTTCGCGGAGTGGGCTGAGGGAATCCGGGGAGGTCCGGTCCCCGGATCGAATTTTGACTACGCGGCCAGGCTATCGGAAATCGTACTGCTCGGGGTTGCGGCCGTCCGTGCGCAGGGAGCACTGCAGTGGGATTCCAGGAACGCGCGCTTCAGCAACCGGCCCGATGCCAATATTTTTGTCGGACCTGGTTACGAGTACCGTTCCGGTTGGGGGGTTTGATCACAACCAAACGTAAACCTCCGGAGCGAAGCGGGAGTGGGCCATCGTTTCATCGGTGGCCAGCGCCAAACTTACCTGTGGCTCGATCGCCCTGTTCGTGTGCTTGGAACGCGCTGTGGCCGGCCCTCTCGCGGCCGAATCCAAGGATTGGATACGGCGCTCTCGCGGCCGGCCGCCGGGCTCGCCGCCGACGCCTTCCAGCCAGGTGCGCCCGACTGCACGCTCCGGCGTTCCGTGCAGAGCCCAGGAGGTATCCCAGCGCCGGATACGTCGGCCGTGTTGCCGGTGACCTGAAGATGGGCAAGGTGGATGTCGCGGCCGGCACCGCGGAGCACGAGGGCAGGGCGTCCCCGGGCTCCCGTCAGGGCGAAGCCGTCAAGGCGAATGGAGTATCCATCAACGATCTCGACCACGGCGCGATCCGGACGGGTAGGGCGCAGCGTCGTTTCCTGGCCAAGTTGACTTCATCACGGTCGGTGACGGCGCCTTACGACCCCGTGAATCCTCGTTCGCTATTGGCCCTGGCGCCACCCTGCGAAAGTCAACCGTCGACTAAGAATCGAGTTGAGGGTTTGGCCGGCCCCATCACGTTGGGAAAAGCGGCGAACGGATTCGCCACGAAACGATTTTCGGAACCCCATGATCGTGACTCATTCACCCCTTCGGATTTCACTTCCGGTTCCCTCCGGCAGCGGGAAGCAGTGCACAGCCGGGACGATGTTCGTCGTTCCCTTGGTGGAGGGCGTGTCATTCCCGTTAGCGTTCGCCCTTTCGATATGATACCAGCACCCCGCTTGCTTCGGTTTTTGGCCCGCGTCACCCTAGTGGGTTTCGCCTCGGCGATGGCGCCCGGGGTCGGGAGCGTCAACGCCGCCCCGGCCTTGGGAACCTCTCCCGACTTCCAGGAGCATATTCTCCCGCTGCTATATAATCGTTGCTATAGCTGTCACAGCGAGAAACAGGAAAAGCCGAAGGGTAAACTGCGGCTGGACTCCGCCGAGGGCATTCGCGAGAGCGGGGTGATCATCCCCGGCCGGCCCGATGACAGCGAGTTGCTGGCCCGCATCTCGGCGCCGCTGACGGATGACGATCACATGCCGCCGCTCAAGGGAGGCGGCCAGCCATTGAACGAGTCCGAGCAGGCGCTCCTCCGGCGGTGGATAGCGGACGGGGCGAACGTGGGTGGCTGGGTGAAGTTCGCGCATCGGCAGCCGGCGGTGGAGGTCAGCGGTTCAGACCTCTCGCGGGCGGACGTGCCGCCGTTGACGCAACGCGTGAACCAGCTCGTGCGGGATTATCACCAGGCCAAGGGGACGGCGTTGAATCCCCCGATTGGCGACGAGGAGTTCCTGCGCCGCGTTTATCTGGACATCGCCGGCCGCATTCCGAGCCTCGCCGAGGGTCGGGCGTTTTTGCACAGCCAGGCGTCCGACAAGCGAGCGCGGCTGATCGATACGTTGCTCGCCAGTGAGGCCTACGTCAGCCACACCTTCAACTGGAAGGCGGATCAACTTCGATTACTCAGCCGGGGGGTCCAGGGGCAGCCGGGGCGGCTGTATGATGACTGGCTGAAGAGCGTGATCCGGGCGGGCACGACGTACGACGACATCGTCCGGCAACTCGTCACCGCGAGCGGGTATCTCTGGGAAAACGGCGCGGTGGGCTTCTACCTGCGCGACATGGGCATGCCGCTGGATCACATGTCGAATATGGCGCGAGTCTTTCTTGGCACCCGGCTGGAGTGCGCCCAGTGCCACGACCATCCGCTGGAGCCCATCACGCAGAAGGATTTCTATCAGCTCACGGCCTATACCTATGGAGTGTCCAACCTTCGGAGCTCCGTAGGCTATTCGAACGACAATGTCCGACACTGGGGTGAGCTGCAGGCCCGCCTGAAGGCGATGAACGCAGGCAAGGCGCTGCGCGAAGGCGTCAGCCGGACGACATCGTACTTGAAGCGGCTGACCAATGACACGGAGCATCTTCTCACGTTTCCGCAGGACTATGCGGATGAGGCGGCGCGCGGCACCGCAGCGGAGTTTCGGACGCTTTTTGGAGATGAGGCCCCGGCGACGGCGGGCAATCGGCGCGAGGCTTTGGCGGACTGGCTGGTCTCCAAGCGCAACCCGCGCTTTGGCCTGAACCTGGCAAATCGGCTCTGGAAGCGGGTCATGGGCGTCGGGTTGATCGAGCCCGTCGACAGCTTGTCTCCGGTAAACCGGCCTGAGCAGCCGGCATTGCTCGAGTTCCTGAGTCACACGGTGGCCCGACTGGGCTTTGATGAGCGCGCCTTCCTCGCGGTGCTGCTCAACTCGGACCTTTATCAGAGCGGAGCGCATCGGGATGAATTGGAACCTGGGGCGAATTTCCCGCTGACCGGCCCGATGCTCCGGCGGCTGTCGGCGGAGCAAGTCTGGGACTCGATGCTGGTGTTTCTGATCAGGGACGTCGATGAGCGCAAGAGCCTGCTCCGCCACGATCAGACGGAGTTGAGCACCGAGCGTCTGGTCAGCCTGACCCGGATGACGGCCGATGAGGTGATGGAGCGAGCGCACGTCGAGATGGAGCATCGCGAACGCGCTCGCGCCCACCGGATCGAACTCGCTGATGAGCAAAGTGCGATCAAGGCGGCGAAGGAGGCGGGCGACTTCAAGCTGGCGCGCCGCCTCGAAAAGGAATCTTCGGAAAAGGACCGGCTGTTCGAGGATCGGAGGAATGCGATCCAGATGGGCAATTCCCGGATGGCCGATGAAATGGATCCGCGCTGGATCGGACTGTCCCCCGCCCTGGTGCGGGCTTCCGAACTGACCACGCCGATCGAGCTGGGGCATTTTTTGCGGCAGTTTGGACAATCGGACCGTCGCGAGATCGATGCCTTCAACAAAGACCCGAACATCACCCATTCGCTGGCGCTGATGAATGGCGCCCTGACTCGCAGTGTGCTGGAGGAGGGGTCCTTCCTTCGCGCGAGCCTCCGCTCGATCGAGAACAGCCGGGCGCGGGTGCGGGCCCTTTTCCAGGCGGTACTGGTCCGCCTTCCCACGGCCGAGGAGGAGGAGCATTGTCGGGCGATTTTTGCCGCGAGTGCGACTCCTGAACAGGATATCATCTGGTCGCTGGTCAACTCCCCTGAATTTTTGTTCCTTCAGTAAACACCCACCATGAACACCCTACGTACTCCCGCCTCGCGCCGCACCTTCATTGAATGGTTTGCCAAGGGGTTCCTCGGCGTGAAACTGATGGGGATGGCGCCGTTGCGGGCGGCATTGGCGCGTCCGGGCGGAAAGGCGAAGAATGTCATTTATATTTATTTGCGCGGCGGCCTTTCGCATATCGACACCTTCGATCCCAAGCCGGGGCGGGCGGAGATGGCGGGAGTGGGGGCGATCAAGACCAGTGCCGACGGGGTGCAGATTTCGGAATGGCTTCCGCGGATGGCGAAGCAGATGCATCAGGTTGCGCTGGTGCGATCGATGACCTCGACGCAGGGGGTGCATGAACGCGGCAATTACCTGGCGCACACCAGTTATTTTCAAACTCCCACCATCAGCCACCCTGCGCTGGGAACCTGGGCCTTGAAGCGCATGGGGTCGGAGAATCCGTTGCTGCCGGGCAATGTGCTTATCAACGGCAGCCCCCAGCATCCGCGCAGCGGCTTCATGGAGCCGAACCTCGCGCCGCTGCCGATCATTGATCCGGGGGCGGGGTTGCAGAATTCGTTGCTGAGCGCACAGGTGACCCAGCCGGATTTTGCGCGCCGGATGGAGTTGGCCCGGACCTTGGGGAACGGTTTTCTCGAGCGCACGCCCCACCGCACGGCGACGGCTTACCGGAAGATCCACGAAAAGGCGGTCGAGTTGATGAGGAGTGACGATCTCAAGGCCTTTGATATTTCGCTGGAGGATGCGAAGGTGCGAAGCGCCTACGGGGCGCACACATTTGGCCAGGGATGTCTGCTGGCGCGCCGGCTGGTGGAGCACGGAGTCCGGTTCATCGAGGTGGAGGACAATCAGAACTGGGACACGCACAATGATCATGTCGTATCCATGAAACGGATGACGCCGGCTCTGGATCAGAGCCTCGCCGCCTTGCTCGAGGATCTGCATCAGCGCGGGATGCTGGAATCGACCCTGGTGGTCATGGCCACTGAGTTTGGGCGTTCGCCGGAGATCAGCGAAGTCACGGCGGGGCGCGGGCATCATCCGGCCGCGTTCACCTGGTGGGTTGCCGGCGGAGGCATGAAGCGCGGTTATGTTTACGGGAAAACGGATGCCGCGGGAGATCGCGTGGCAGAGCGTCCGGTGTCGATGCCTGATCTCAATGCAACGATTGCTCACGCTTTGGGCATCGAGCTGGAAAAAGTGGATTATTCGCCGTCGGGGAGGCCCTTCACCGTGGCGAATGAAGGCAAGCCGGTGTTCGATTTGTTCGCGTGACGGGTGTGGGTGGAAAATTGAGGAGGGGCGGAGG
>Ga0163152_10006075_pt1 | contig 13833 bp, 15 predicted proteins | sample OliLakLV19MP8IB2_FD_148635 | JGI IMG/M metagenome (GOLD analysis project Ga0163152, IMG submission 148635) | Freshwater microbial mat bacterial communities from Lake Vanda, McMurdo Dry Valleys, Antarctica - Oligotrophic Lake LV.19.MP8.IB-2 | ecosystem: Environmental > Aquatic > Freshwater >... | reverse complement strand
GGTCATTCTCAAGTTGCTCGGCTACCGGCCCTGTGACGCTGCGGCGAAGGAGGAACTTGTGCGGAAGGCGCAGCGCATCGCTATGCTGTCGACGCAGCCGGTCTTCATTCTGCGCGAGATTTTCCAGTACCTCACGAATCAGCGCATCGTCGCCCCTGGGTACACCTATTTGCAGGATATGGTCGGGCGGATTGTTTCCGGCGAGCGCCTACGAATTACCCGCCTGCTCGGCGAGGCGCTGACGACGGCGGTCGAGCAGCAACTGGAGGCCCTGCTTCAGGCCGACGAGGGCCCTTTTTTGCCAACTTGTCCTGCCTGGCCCTATAGCGGCGGATTCCGTCACTATAGAGCGTCTTCACATAATCTACTTGTTGCACTTATTGCATTTAGAGCGATAGGATAAGGGTAGAAGAACGAGAAGGAGAGACTTACATGACCATGCTTGCCCATAGACAACTTCCCCCCTCCGCACAGGACGCGGCGATGGCGCGTGTGTCCGGTCAGGTTCTGTCGCCCTTCGTGCAGCGCAAGGGGTCTTTGACCCTGAAAGTACGGGAAGCGGGCAAAGACCAGCCGCTGGAGCTTCCGTCCGGGGCTGTCGCCCTGCTCATGGAAATTCTGGAAGCCATGGCGGCGGGCCGGGGCCTTACCCTGATCCCTGAAAACGCGGAGCTGACCTCCGTGCAAGCCGCCGACGTACTGAACGTCTCGCGGCCGTTTCTGATCAAGCTCCTTGAGGACAACGTCCTGCCGCACCGCAAGGTCGGCAAGCATCGCCGCGTCCGCATGGAAGACGTGATGGCCTATAAGGCGAAGATCGACCGCGACCGTGAAGCCGTCCTCGACCAGCTCGCCCGTGAAGGGCAGGAACAGGGCATGGGCTACTGACCCTATGAGCCACTACACAGCGCTGCTCGATGCGAATGTTCTCTACCCGGCACCGCTGCGCGACCTCTTCCTGCAACTCGCGGTCACGGATTTGTTCAAGGCCAAATGGACGGCGGACATTCACAGCGAATGGATCGAGGCGCTGATGCGCAACGAGCCGGAACGCGACAGGCCAGCGCTTGAGCGGACGCGCGACCTGATGGATACAGCGACAAGGGACAGTCTCGTCACGGGTTACGAGGCGTTGATCGACACTCTTTCACTTCCCGATCCCGATGACCGGCATGTGCTCGCCGCCGCAATCGTGGGCCGTTGCGATGTCATCGTGACGCAGAACCTGAAAGATTTCCCGGAGGCGGCGCTGGCACCCTTCGAGATTGAAGCCCAGCACCCTCACCTGAGCCTTGCGCCCGGCGTCCTCTGCGGTGCCGTGCGCAAAGTCCGAGCGCGGCTTCTGAAGCCCCCTTATAGCGTCGAGGAATATCTCGCAACGCTGACGCGGCAGGGCCTCGTCGCGACGGTCGGGGAGTTGCAATCGTTCGCGGATTTGCTGTGAAGCGCAGCGCTACGCCTCTTCAAATTTTGAGGCGTGATAGAAAAGATTCCAGGGAGTATGCCCGCCGCTCGTCAACGTGACTTGAAAACGCTCTGGCATCTCCGCAGGCCTTTCAGCAAGCGGGATCTCGCGGATCGTGATTTCGGGAGGCATCAGACTTTGTAGGCGGTATGCCGTGAACTCCTCGACAAAGCAATACAACCTGTCGAGCATGAAAGAAACGAACTCTGTAAAGGAGAGCAGCACAAGGTCGGGGGGTGCGCCGGGATAAACCGGCATGTTGCAGGGGATGAAAGAGCCCTCCAGGAAAGGAGAGAGCGACTCCATCCTGACGAGAGCAGCACAAAGTCGGGGGGAGTATCGTAAGCGGATGACTTCAAAAGAGATGGCTCATCTTATTCGCGATTTTGCCCAATCGAAACATTGGAGTTTTGGCGATCACACTGGTTTGGCGACTGGAGGACGCTGTTGATTCCAAAGGCAATTCCGTGGTTGACCCCCGACTTTGTGCTGCTCTCCCCTGCCCGCACTCGCCGCACATCTTCACCACCGTCGGACATGAACACAACCTGCTGGTTTTCCGTCATCTCCTGCGATTTCATCAGCTCCCATATTCGTCGGCGTGGCTTCTGGTCGTAGGTCTGTACGAAGCCGAAGCATTTGGGCGGCGGAACGGTGTCCTCTTCCGCGCGTCGAAACGCCACCACGCTCCTGCCAGCAATCACTTCGAAGCAGCCCTCCTTGTGAGCTGCCCGCACGTAGCCGCCATCAATGCCAACTATCATAGGCCCGTCCGGCAGCGGCTGCTCGCCATCGTTCTCCCGGTATTCAAAGAGGTTCGGCTGCAGTTCTTCGCCCAGTTCCTCTTCGATCCGCTCTGCCGTCGCCTGCAGATGCTCCCGCACAGTTTCGTGATTGGTCGATGCGACAACGGGGAGTACTTCCTTGAGCAGGTCAGCCACCCTTGCGAACGGAATCAGCGAAGCCCACTTTGTTTCGAGGTAGAGCAACTCCGGACTGGCACGGCCGGTCAGCCAGGCGGACGTGGGCCGGAACGTATTCGGGCCGTCCATCTGACACGAACACCGGTTCCACCGAGGGTTCGGTACTGGGACTGGCCCGAACGGCGTGTTCACTGTGCTCGTGCCGCTGCTTTTGCTGTGGTACCGCTGCCCGCAATCCGGGCATTTCCGCCGCCGCTCCGAATCCTCGGTCACCTGCTGGGCGGCAACGAATTCCTGCACACCGGCAACAATTGCTTTGCCTTCCTCCAGTTTCAAACCGAGCGTCTCCGTCGCCAACTCATGCCTTTCCAGCTCCATGACATCGCAGCGATTTTCGGCGCCATCCTCGTGCAGGCAGATCACTTCCACGCGGACTTTTATACCCGGAACCTCCCTTGCTCCGTCCGCTTCGCCAGGCGCTGGTTGGCATCTTTCAGACTGAAGCACGCGGGATCAAGTGGTCCATACAGCTCCAGTCGTTTGTCGATGCTGCCCATGCCGTCGTCGAGCGCTCTTCGCAGCAGGTCCCACGTGCTGACGGGTACGTCGGGCTCTGAAGCCGAAAGGATTCCGATTACGGCTTCGACCTGCGTCGGCGTGCATATGGACTTTCCTTCCCGCTGCCGCTACAGCATCAGCCGATAGCCGGTTGGGCCACCGCAGTGCTCAGGCGGAGCCGCGCCACGTCCGGCGAGGTAAATCGGGGCGTCATCGCCATCAGATCCTTGCTCCTGATCGAGAAGCCGGACCTCCCATTCCCACAGGTCGATTGCTCCGCAGGTGTAGAGGAACTTCTCCTGCCGGCGAAGTTGGAAATCGCGCAGCGTTTTCGAGCGGGCCCGGCGGCGAAAACTGTGGTACTCCTGCCCGTGAACGCGGAAGATGAAACCCATTCCATCCCAGCCCAGAATGGTGCGGAAGATCTCGTCGAAGGATGGGAGATCGAGGTAGTCGGGTACGGCGAGAACCCGAATCACCATCGGGCTTACATTGCGAAGAACTGCTCGGAAAATCAGTCGGTTGAAGGGCCTTTGTGCGGTCATCTCTTCAGCCTATGGTGCCGATCAGACCCCCGGGTTGCTGCTGCACTCCGGAATGACGCGCAAAGTGCTGTGGGAGGTCGTCCGAGCCGCCGCGACGCGTGCCGGAATTGAGAAGCTCGCGCCGCATGATCTGCGGCGCAGCTGCGCGATGCTCTGCCATCTTGCCGGCGGAGAACTGGATCAGATCCAATTTGTGCTGCTCTCTTCGAAAAGTTCCACGGCCAACATTACACTTTATAGTCCGCAGGCGGCCGGCGATTACCCGTTAATGGGGTCGTTTCTCAATTTCTACCGCAATTTCGCGTTGCCGCAATCCGGCGGGACGGTGTCGCACCCCGGTGACGTGGAGCGCGGCTGTCTACTCGAACTCGGTCAACCATTTCTAGCCGATGGCGACGAAGTGATCCTCAAAGGCTACGCCGAATCGCCGCGCGCATCCCGCATCGGTTTCGGCGCCGGCGCCGGCGCCATCGTATAGTACGAAGGGTGTACCTAGCAAATCTGACCTGGCCTGCCATACAGGCCCTCGACAAAGACATCCCAGTCGTTATCCCCATCGCCGCTGTCGAACAGCACGGCCACCACCTCCCGGTCTATACCGATAGCCTCCTTCTCGGCGAAGTCGTCCGCCGTTCCGAACCCGCCGCCGGCGATAGCGCCCTTTTCGCCCCTCTCCAATGGCTCGGCAACTCCAATCACCACATCGATTACCCCGGCACGGTCTCCGCCTCTCCGCGCCTTTACCTGGACCTCCTTAAAGACCTCGCCGAAAACTTCCTCCGCCACGGATTCAAACGCATCCTCTTCCTGAACGGTCACGGCGGCAACATCATCCCCGCCAAACAGGCCATCTTCGAGCTTCGCCAGAAGTATCGGGATCGGAACGATCTGCTTCTCCTCTTCGCCTCGTATTGGGATTTCGCCAAACCCCACCAAGGCCGCAAAGACTTCATTCAACAGGACATGGGCCACGCCTGCGAATGGGAAACGTCGATGATTCTCGCCCTCGCGCCCCACTTCGTCATTGGCGATGTAACCAGGCTCGAAACCGTCCCCACCGGCTACGCCTTCGACCCCGCCTATCGCGGCTGGATCACCAAAGAGCGCACCCCCACCGGCCACATCGGATCGCCGCAATACGCCACTACCGAAAAGGGCGAGCACCTCTTCTCGACGTTCTCGTCCGGCGTCGAAAACTTCCTCGTCCAGATCAACACCTGGAACGGGCACAGTTGGCTGTAACCGCCGCTTGGAAATGGTGGGTCTGCTCGCTTCTCCTGCTGGCCAGCACCATTAACTACATGGACCGCATGACGCTCGCCAGCGTCTCTCGCCGCATGATCGATGAGCTCCATCTCACCAAAGCCGACTACGGCCAAGTGGAGCAATATTTCGGCTACGCCTTCGCCTGCGGCGCCATCGTCTTCGGTTGGATCGTCGACCGTGTCAGCACCCGCTGGCTCTACCCCACCATCCTCATGCTCTGGTCGGTCATGGGCATCCTCTCCGGATTCGCCGGCGCCGATGGCTGGATCGGCGCCACCCTCAGCGCCATCTGGAGCCCGTTCCAATTCATGACCGGCATCGCCCCCATTCTGGGCAGTCTCCTCCTCTGCCGTACCATGCTCGGTTTTTTCGAGTCCGGCCATTGGCCCTGCGCTCTGCAAACCACGCAGCGCCTCCTTGATCGGAAGGATTGGGCCATGGGCAACAGCGTGCTGCAAAGCGGCGTATCCGTCGGCGCTGTCGTCACACCGTTCATCATCGCCGCCATGCTGACGAACGTCCCCGGCAGTTGGCGCCTGCCCTTTGTCGTCATTGGTGCGGTGGGCATGGTCTGGGTCGCTGCCTGGATCTTCACCATTCGCGGCCGCAGCTTGGAGGCGCCCGCCGAAGTGAGTCCCACACCCAAAAGTCCGTGGGCCAAATCCATTCGCGCCCTCCTCGCCGATCACCGCTTCTGGCTTCTGGCCGTCGTCGTATCCTGCATCAATGGCACCTGGAGCCTCTACCGCGTCTGGCTCCCCCTGGCGCTGCAGGATAAATCCGGCTTGGCTTTCACTGAAGAAGTGACCCTCAGCCGCATCCTCCCGGCCTACTACATCCTCACCGATATCGGCTGCCTTCTCGCCGGCGCAGCCACGCTTTGGCTCCACAAACGCGGTTTGAGCATCCTCAATTCCCGGCGCGCCGTGTTCACCTTCTGCGCCCTGATCGTCATGCCGGGAATGGCATTGCCAATGGTGACTCGCGGCGACCTCGTCATCCCCGGCCTCGCCCCGATTCATGCGGCGCTGGGCATCCTGGTCCTTATCGCGGCTGGCAGCCTCGGCGTCTTCCCCTGCTACTATTCATTTACTCAGGAATTATCCAAGGAGCACATCGGCCTCGTCACCGGCCTGCTGTCCTTCGTGGCCTGGGTAGTCCCGTCAAGTCTCCAAAAACCTCTCGGCGCGCATATCGACCGCACCGGCTCCTATGACATCGCATTCCAAGCCGGCGCTTGGCCCATGATCTTCGCCGCCGTCTTATTGTGGCTCTTCTGGGATTTGCCAAGCTTCCGAAAACACACCTAAGCCGGCGGCTTCCGTCCGCCGTTCCACGTCTCCGGCCGCGGTGTATCCGGTGGCCAATAGCCCTTCGGATCTTCCTTCCACTCTTTGCCGCACAACCGCGAAATCACCTTCCATTCGGCCGCGCCCAAGTTCAAATCCGGATGGTAAATGAAGCGCTGCAATCCTGCTTTGTGCGACGCCCGCAGCAGCCGGTCTAAATCGTGAGCCGGCATTGGATCCCCGGCATGCGGGTTGCGCCCCGTCGACACCCACGCGATCACTTTTCCCGGATCCCCCGTTGCCGCCAAAGCCCGCTTCGTCTCCCCGAAAACCACCTCATCGAAGAACTCGTCCGGAAAGCCGTTCTCCAAATCCGCCAGCTTCCGCACCCCCGGCAATTGCAACCCGAACAACACTTTCACGACACCAAAACAGTCCTCTTCCGTTAACGCCGGATTCCACTCGCCCAACGTCGCCACCCACCGCGCGATCGTCCCATACATCCCATCAAAGCCTCGATGCCAATAATAGTGCTTCGGGAAAATCGTGTCGAAAAACCCATGCGTCTTCTGATAGTCCTGCGTGGTCAAAACAGAGAACGCCGCCGACCGCGGGATTGTCCCCAGCTTCGTCTTCCGCGGCAGCGCGTCCCACTGCTTCCGGATCGCCCCCATGTTGCGCAGCGTCGACTCCTGCCGCATCCGCAGCCAGTACAGCGCGTCTTCGTTCAGATCGAAAAGTGATAACCCGCCGAGCATCCCGCCGTTCTGATGGAACCGGACCAGAGAAGGCGTCAGCGAATGAAACCGGGCTTTCAAATGGTTCATTCCCCGTTCCATCCGGGCCACATCAAACCCAAGGTGCCTGTAAATCTCCCGATGGTGATCCCGAATCTCAAACAACTCGCCGCCATGGTGGAACGCGAGCTCGTAATGATGTTCGCCGGCCCCATCAATGATGACGCCATTTGCCTGCGGCAGCGCCCGCATCGTGTCCTCCACACCGGCGGCCAGCGACAACGCGCCAAACGGATCCTGCTCGAAGGATTTCCGCCGCCCGTAGTGCCCCGGGCCGAACAGCATGATCTCCCAGCCGCGCCGCTTCACGTCGTCCAGCAGTCCCTGAAGCTGCTTCTCCTTCGCCGCGTCCAATCGTACGTTCTCCGGCGGCTCCACGCCATACTTCCGGTAGATCGCCGCATCCGGAGCAAACGACTGGATCTTCGCTCCCGCCCGACCGTATGTGAAGTCAAACTTCGGCTCGCCATCCCAGAACCGCAACGGGCCGATGACGATTCCCCGTACGCCGCCCTCGTCCCACGCCTCGAGTATCCGCCGATAGTCCGTCAGCCACTGTTCCAGCGGCCAGATCATGTACATCCAAGCGCCCAGACGCGGCGGGTCCGGCGGCTGGGCACGGCTGACTGCCACCCCCGCCGCCCCAAGCAGCAAAGCCTTCCCGAGTTGTCGCCGGTCCATGAATTCGGTCATACTCTACTCTCCCCAAGGCCCCCGCGGTAGCGGCATCAGAAGCTGAATTTCAATCCGAACTGCAACACCCGCATCGCGGCCCGCAGTGTCCGGATCTCCCCCACCCGCGTCGCGTCGGGTGTGATCGAACTCAGCGAGACAAATCCCAGATTGTTCGGCTGGCCAAAATACGGGGTGTTCAACAAATTGAAGGTCTCCGTGCGGAACTGCCCCTTGAACCGCTCCGTCACCGAGAAGTTCTTGAACAGCGAGAAGTCCAGGTTGCGCTGGCCCGGTGATGTCATTATGTTGCGTCCTGAGTTCCCATAGTGGCACAAATCGGGACGGGCCTCGATGTTGCAACTCACCCGCTGAAACGCACTTGGATCGTACCAGAGAGCCCGCGTTGCCCCATCCAGGCGGCCATCCTGCAGCCGGTCCGGACGGATCGGCGTGCCGTCGCCGCCGGTATTGAGATCGTTACCGCCCACCGTCGGCGTCCACGGGAATCCAGTCCGAAGCGACAGAATATCATTTGTCTGCCAACCCTTCAACACCGCGCCAGGAACGTGGAAATCTCCCCCCTTGACACCGGATTCCCAAAGTAATACCTTTCCCCGAAGGAGTCTCCGTGAAGCCCCAAAGATTAGTACTGGTCTTTTTCACCATGTTCGCTTTCGCCGGCGTTGGCCATGCCCAAACCACCTTCGCCACGATTACCGGCACGATTACCGACCCGACTGGAGCGGCAGTGCCCAACGTCATGGTAACGGCGACACATGCCGCAACCAACACTAGGACTTCCGCGCCATCCAACGAGGAGGGCGTCTACACACTGGCTCAACTGAAAGAGGGCGAGTACATGGTTCGCGCACGCGCGGCGGGGTTCAAGGAATACGTGGCTCAGAAATTGGTGCTCGTGGCCCGAGACTACCGCCGGCTGGACGCGCGTCTGGAAGTGGGCGCGGTGGAGACTACGGTGGAGGTCACTGCCGGCGCAAGCTTGATCGAGACTGAATCGGCCCGTATTTCCGATACCAAAAGCGCCGAGTTGTTGAAATCAATCCCGCTCAACACGCGCGGCATCTGGGCGTTCCTTTCGCTATCGCCGAATGTACTCCAGGCCGGCGGTGGCTCCTCCACCATACGGTTCGCCGGCAGCCGGGGAAACCAGTCGCACTGGTCGATCGACGGAACCACCATGAGTGACGGTGTGGATGAGACGCAGATCGGACCGCTGGGCAACTACATTGAGTCGTTTGAAGAGATCAAGTTGGACATCGCCAGCAACACCGCGGAGTTCGGCTCCCTCGGCCAGGTGACGATGATCTCCAAGTCTGGAACCAACCGGCTAAAAGGCAATGTGTTCGACTACTACAGCACCCCATGGTTCCGCGCGCGGGACCCGTTTGCGCTGGCCAGAGGCACGGGTGTGAGCCATGTGCCGGGCGCCAGCGTGGGAGGGCCGGTGTACATCCCCAAGGTATACAACGGCAAGGATAAAACGTTCTTCTTTTACTCGCTCGAGACCGCGCGCGGAAGCCCTCCCACCACGGTCCTCAATCCCACCGTGCCGCTGGCGCCCTGGCGGCAAGGAAACTTCGGCGCGGCGGCAGTGACGGACCCACTGGCCGGCGGCGCGGCGTTTCCATCCAATCGGATCCCCGCGTCAAGGCTCAACTCGACCGCGCTCAAAATCCAGGAGCGCTTCTTCCCGTTGCCAAACTTCGGCGCCGGCGTCCAACTGGAGGCGCAGAACTATCGCCAAAACCTGACATCTCCTTTCGCGCCTTCCAACTACTGGACAACGAGACTCGACCACCGCTTCTCGGACCGCAATTCGGTCTTCGGCCGGTTCACGCTCCAGGATGTAAGGATCCAAAGCTGGCAAGGCAACCTGCCGACGATTGGCATGCACGATCAGCACCGCTACAACCGTGCGCTGACCATCGCTTACACCCATACATTCAAGCCCACGCTGCTGAATGAGTTCCGGTATGGAATGGCGTTCAACAACAATACGATTGACGCGCCGCTCAACGGCAAGCAACTTGTGCAGGAGCTTGGACTGCAGGGCTTGGCGCCCGATCTTCCGAATATCACCGGTGTCACGAAGCTGAGCTGGACCGGCCTCGGACTGACCGGCCTGACCTCGGCCGACTTCCGCAATCCCGGATTCTTGAATTTCCTCCAGGACTTTCAGGACCACCTAAGCTGGTTCAAGGGGCGTCACAACATGAAGTTTGGCGCCAATATCGGGCGCGTCACCTGGGACGACGGACCGGCGAATACGAGCTTGTTCGGAAATCTTAATTTTTCGACGCGTTTCACGGGCCACTCCTATGGGGATTTTCTCCTCGGAATCCCGACAACCGCGGCGCGCGCGTTTGCCCCGGTGCGGGTGGACCGGCTTCGCTACCAATACGATTTCTACGCCGTGGATGACTTTAAGGTGAATTCGAAGCTAACGATCAACTTGGGGCTCCGCTACGAATATCATCCGCTGTGGACGGAGGAAGCCGGACTGGGGGCCATGTTCGACATCGGCTCCGGAAAAATCGTGGTCCAGGATGGGTCACTCGGTAAAGTAAGTCCATTGTTTCCCCGCGCCTTCGTGGATGTCGTCGAAGCCAAGACTCTCGGCCTGAATGGCCGCACCATTGCCAGGAGCGATCGCAACAACTTCGCGCCGCGCATCGGCGTGGCCTGGCGTCCTTCTGGCAACCGGACGGTGTTGCGCGCGGGCTATGGAATTTTTTTTGACGTAGCGTCGCGAAACCTCACCCAGGGCGGCCTTCCGTTCGTATTGAACGAGCCAGCGTACACTAACCCCGCCGTCAATCCGGACGTCATTCTGCCTCGCGTGTTTCCCTCAACGGGCAGCGCCGGGCCCAGCACCGTGGGACTGCCAGCAGCCATTAACCCAAACCTGCAAATGCCCTACAGCATGCAGTACAGCGCCACCATCGAACATACCCGGTTTGATACCGGCTTCCGGCTTTCCTACATCGGCACCAACACCCGTCAGGGAGAGTGGTCGTACGACATCAATGCGCCGGTGCCGGACGGGCGGCCGTATGTGGATAAGCCGCGGCGGTTCCCGGCCTATCCGGGTATCAGTTACTTCACCAACGGCGCCGGCCACCAGTATCACGGTTTGACCGCCGAGGCCGAACGGAAGATGGCTCACGGACTGTATATCCAGAGTTCGTGGGTGTGGGCACGCGACATCGGCGATCTCGAACGGGGCGCCTCACCCGAAAATCCTTATGACCGGGCCCGTGAACGCGCCGTTTGGATCGACGTCCCAACGCATCGCTTCACGACAAATCTGCTCTATCAACTGCCGTTCGGCCGAGGGCGCAGCATGTTGAGCAATGTCAGCCGCCTGACGAATCTGCTCGCCGGCGGGTGGGATGTCAGCGGCATCTATAGTTTGTACTCCGGCCAGTTTCTGACGCCAGCGTGGTCGGGTCCCGATCCGGTGGGGACCGCCTTCACGAATTCCCGAACTCCGGCGAACGTCACGCTGCGGCCGGACCACCTGCGGAATGCGAATCTTCCCGATGGTCAGCGAGCCGTGGGCCGGTGGTTTGATGCTTCGGCGTTCGGCAACCTGGCCGCCGGGCTGGGCCGGTTCGGCACTTCGGCCAAGGGCGTCATCAAGGGCCCAGGCGTGAATGTATGGCATGTCGGGTTATACAAGACGTTCCCGATAACGGAACGAGTTCTGCTCCGGTGGGAAGCGACTGGGACCAACTTCTTCAACCATCCGAACTTCTCCAACCCGGCAACAAACATCAGCCAACTGGCCAACGTCGGAGTCATCAGCGGCGTGGGCGGCGTGAACGGATCTTCAACCGGCGACCAACCGCGCGCGCGAGCTTTCCGCATGGGGCTGCGTTTCGAGTTTTGATTTTCGGCCAGGGTACCCGAGTACTTGCCATCGTTAGCTTTTTGACTCCCTGCCGGACAACGGGTTGCGGGTATTCCATGATGGAATGAGGCCTGGAGGGCGGCAGAGGAGCCAGCGGCGCTTGGTGCGCCAGGAACGCCTTTCAGGCTCTTGCCAAACGGAATCTCATAGACAAAATGGATCACCGCATTGTGGGTCAGATCAAACGCCGTCCGGCCGCGCGATCCGGCACGATCCAGGTACACTTGCCGACCCACTCCTTCGTTGCCGCCGTCCTCGCCGTCGCCGTTCGCCTTGCTGTACGTATAGGAGACCCCGAAGCTCAGCCCCCGCGAAAAGCGGCGTTCCAACTTCGTTTGCAGGCCATGATAGTGCTGGTTGGAATAGGAATCGAACGCGAAGATGCGCCCCAGCGTCTGAACGCCTTGCGAGGGCACCGACGGATCGAAGAACTGTTGAATCGGCCGCCGCGCCTGGAAGTTCGTGTCGCGCGATGGCAATGCGCCGTTGAAGTTTTCGCAGGAATTGGCCGAGTGCGTGGTCTTGCTTCCCACGTACCCAATCGTCAACGCCATCGACCCGGGGAGTTCGCGCTGCACGTCGAAGCTCCACTGCCAGACATCCCGCTCCTGGCGGTCCGGTTCCAGCCGCCAGACGGTGACTGGAGGCCGTGCCAGCGTACCAGGGTTGTAAGCCCAAACCGCGGAATTGATCCAGCACGGGGTTGTAAGCCGGAACCGCCGAAATTTCCGTTACCAACCCTGATCTTCAACCTGCGAGGTTCTTGATGCGCTCGGCAATGCGTCCAAACGCTTCATTCACATACTCCAATGCCTTAGGTTCTGCGCCCAGCGCACGTAAGGATTTCTTGAAGTTTTCCAGATCGGAAAGCCATTGCCGATGCAGCTTACCCATCTCGTTGACTTGAGGCTGAAAGGCTTGCGGGTTGCCGCTTCCACGAAACGCCTGGTAGCCGCGCTCAAGTGGTGCCGCCGTTGTCAGCAATTGGGCCGCCAGTTGCTTGTGTTGTTCGGAAAACTGGGCCATGCCGTCATAGGGCCGCGATGCCTTGTTGCGTTCCGCTTCAGACGCCTCTTCCATGATGAGGGCGTAGCGGTAAAACTCGGGGAACTCGTTAGACAGTGCGATGAGTTGACCGTCGGATGTTCCAACCCAAATTTTGTGCAGATCGGGCACGTACCCCATCATGCGATTGATGATGGCGTGTGCGTCGTTGACGCCCTGGGCGGAAAGCTGTTGCATGTGCTGATCCATCTTCGCTGCCAGTCGGCGAAATTCATTCAGGCCCATGCTTTGCCTACTCGAAAAGCGTGGCGACTCTCGCCAGCACTTCGTCCAGGATGGGCTCTGGCAGGGTATCCACTTTGCGGGCGCGGCGGGCGGCCAGGTCGATTACGCGCGGTTGATCGCAGCGAACGACGCCGGTGGTCTTGATGCCGGTTATGGGCACCGCGAAACCCAGCCGGCGGGCGAACTCGCCGCCGTTGGTGATCGGCAGAATCACCGGCAGCTTGGTGGTTTCGTTAAACTCGGCGGGCGATATGATCAGGACGGGACGGCTGCCGCTTTGCTCATGCCCAGCAGTCGGGTCGAGCGACACCAGGTAAATGTCGCCGCGCCTCATAACAGTTCGCCACCTACGGCGGGCGCATCGACCCATTCGCGTTCCTCCGCCGGCTGCGGCTGCGAATAGTCCGACATGGCCAGCAACTCGGCGAGCGTGTAGCGCAGCCGTGGTTTGGGCTCCACCACCAGGCGACCGTGATCGACGGTCAGGCCGACAGTTGCGCCGGCTTGCAGGTGCAGTTGATCGAGAAACGCTGGCGGGACGGCCAACATGACCGAGCCGCCCACTTTGCGCAGATTGGTTGTGTGCATGAGGGAACCTCCAATGTCCAAGTTATATCTCAGTATAACTAACGTAGTTGGAGACTGGGTTGCGAGCCTAAACCGGCGGAATTGATCCAGCACGGATAATCAATGCTTTACTGCAAATTCACGGAAGCCAGTATGGCTTCCAGGTCGATCGGGTGCTGTTTGTCGCGGAATGTGTAATGTCCCAGGAAGTGGATGTGCTGCCAGGCGACGGGCGAGATCCGCTTTAGCAGTTCCAGGACCTTCTGGTTGCCGACGGCTTGGTAGCGGGCAGTATCCCCGGGAGCAGAATGGAGTTGTAGGCAATCACAATCTTAGTGCGCGTGACGAAGAACGCCTCGTTGGCGGTGAACCCGTAGAGGCGGTCGAAGTCGACATAACCCTCGGTCCATGACGTAGAAAGCGCCGGGCTCGGGAACCAACTCATCAAGAATGTTGACGTCGTGCAGTTTTCCGTCGGAAATCCAAATAAATGTGGGTATGTTGCCACGAAGATCCAGAAGTGT
>Ga0163152_10006074_pt1 | contig 13835 bp, 4 predicted proteins | sample OliLakLV19MP8IB2_FD_148635 | JGI IMG/M metagenome (GOLD analysis project Ga0163152, IMG submission 148635) | Freshwater microbial mat bacterial communities from Lake Vanda, McMurdo Dry Valleys, Antarctica - Oligotrophic Lake LV.19.MP8.IB-2 | ecosystem: Environmental > Aquatic > Freshwater > Lake... | reverse complement strand
ACTCTTCCTGAACGTCGATCAACAGTTTCTCGAACGGCTCGTGATTCTTGCCTTCGACTTCTTTGACGATTACTTCCGGCTTCGACACGGCAAATTCATAACCTTCGCGACGCATCGTTTCAATCAAAATACCTAAGTGCAATTCGCCGCGTCCGCTGACCATGAAGGTATCTGTGCTATCGGTGAGCATCACGCGCAGGCTCACGTTGGTCTCCAATTCGCGCATCAAGCGATCACGCAAGTGACGCGTGGTGACGAATTTGCCTTCCTGTCCAGCGAAAGGACTGTCGTTGACGAGGAAAGACATTTGCATCGTCGGTTCATCAACTTCAATTCGCGGTAGCGCATAGGGTGCTTCGGCGATCGCAATCGTGTCACCGACGTTAGCGTTAGCGAACCCAGCGATGGCAACTATTTCACCGGCGGCAGCTTCGGTCGCCTCATAGCGCTTCAAGCCTTGAAACTTGAGGAGCTTGGTGATTTTGCCTCTAACTGCAACGTCGTTCTCTTTGATCAGAATCACTTGCTGGTTATCGTTCATCGTGCCGTTGTATATGCGGCCAATGGCGATACGTCCCAGATAATCGCTGTAGTCCAGAATGGACACTTGCATCTGCAGCGGCTTTTCGTAGTCGCCTGTAGGTGCAGGCGCGTGATTGAGGATCAAGTCCAAAATCGGTTGCAAATCAGTCCCTTCTACGTCCAGGTTCATCGTGGCGATGCCTTTGACACCGGAAGCGAAGACCACTGGAAAGTCTTGTTGGAAGTCGTCGGCTCCAAGCTCAACGAATAAATCGAACACTTTATCGACAGCAATATGTGGGTCTATGTTTGGACGGTCAATTTTGTTGATCACGACAATTGGGCGCAATCCGCGTTCTAAGGCCTTGCGCAAAACGAACCGGGTCTGAGGCATCGGACCTTCGCCGGCATCAACGATTAGCAGGCAGCTATCCACCATGCCTAATACACGTTCAACTTCACCACCGAAGTCGGCGTGTCCTGGTGTGTCGACGATATTGATCAGGTGATCTTTATACCGAACAGCCGTATTCTTGGCCAGGATTGTAATTCCACGTTCACGCTCAAGGGCGTTTGAGTCCATAACGCAATCAACCACATCCTGGTTGTCACGGAATACACCCGTTTGCTTCAAGAATCCATCGACCAGCGTGGTTTTGCCGTGGTCAACGTGGGCGATGATTGCCACGTTGCGGATGTGAGCAACGTTTCCGTCGCTGTTTTTATTTGGGTTTGAAGTTACCGGTGTTTCCATTGTGGCCGTCTGCATTGGTGTCTCCAAGGATTCTCGCAAATGAGCGTTTGTATGTCAGTAATTGTGTAGTCTATGCTTGGTTTCTGCTAATCTGTTTAACCAATAAATTGAGTGAGATGCGCAAAGAATGGTGAGGGGCACGGTACTTAGACGACATGCTGGCGGCTATCTGGTTTATTCAGATGAGCTAAAGGCCAGTCTTCAGTGCCCACTTAGAGCCAGGTTGAAGAAGGAAGGCATCGCCATATTCACCGGAGATCACGTTGAACTCGAGGAAGTTGAGTTCAACGATTCATCCGAGCGCGGCACAGCCGTTATTGCCGCTCGTCTAGATAGACGGAATCTGCTGACGCAGCCGCATATCGCCAACGTGGATCAAGTATTCATTCTACAGTCCATCCATCAGCCAGAATGGAACGGCTTATTGTGCGATCGCTACCTTGTCCATTTGCAGCTAGCGCTGCCTGAGGTGCGGACCTTCATCTGTATCAACAAGTGTGATTTGGCTACAGATGAGGAGATTTCGGCTTTACGAAACATTTATGAATCTATTGACTACAGGGTCTTTTTCGTCTCAGCCAAGCAAGACGTGGGCATAGAGCAGCTTCGGGACTTTCTGATAGGACGCACATCTGTCCTCACCGGACCTTCCGGGGTCGGTAAGTCAAGTGTTCTCAACGCCCTAAATCCGGCGCTGTCCCTAAAAGTCGATGTAAACGAAGAATTGTTAGTGGGCCGACACACCACCACATACAGTGAACTTTACAAAATGGGCTTCGGTGACCAGTTTGGTTGGGTCTGTGACACTCCGGGCTTCAGTCTTGGGGAATTGAAACATCCTGAGCCGGCTCAGGTTGCCTGGCAGTTTCCGGAATTGGCGGTGTTTGCCGGCGAATGCAAATATGGCGATTGTCTGCACCTTGTGGAAAATGATTGCAAGGTTCTGGCCAACATGGGGCAAATTCCTCAGGAGCGCTATGAGAGCTATCAGGCAATAGTTGCCGAAGCTCAGCAGGAAGCTCAGTTGCAGAAGCAAACCTCCCAAAAGGTGGAGACCGGCAGCGTCAAGCTTGTCGGCGGCCGAGCGGGAAAGGGCACACTGGTCCCCAGACTAACTAATCGCCACCGGGCCGTATCGAGGCGCAAGGACAAGCAGCAGCAACTTAACGAAGTAGAAGGAGAGGAATCAGATGAGTTGTGGCTTAACGAAGATGGCGATGATGCTTCAATCAAAACTGAACTCTGAGAGAATCAAATCATGACTGAGCTGAAGAAAGAAGGTATCCAGATAAAAGTGACGACTGCTTCTCTAGTCGGGCAAATACTCAGTGAAAGATACGAGATCCTCGCACTTGTTGGCGTTGGCGCGATGGGCTCTCTATATAGAGGTAGGCATTTAAGCCTGGATCGACCGGTAGCAATCAAGGTTTTGCATGCAGATCTGGCGGAAGACGATACTAATATGGAGCGCTTCGCCCGCGAAGCGCGGATAGCGGCCTCGCTTCAGCATCCGCATGTGGTTCATGTTTATGATGTTGGTAACGCTCCGGACGGGGCACCATATTTGGTGATGGACTTTCTTGACGGAAAGTCCCTGGCGGAAATTGTAAAAGACCTCGGACCGATGCCGTTGCGCAGAGCCTTGCCGTTGATAGCTCAGATCGCCCAGGGTCTGGACTATGCCCATTCAAAGGGGCTGCTGCATCGAGACCTCAAGCTCAGCAACATCATGGTAGTAAATGAGCACGGTCATGAGTCGGCGAAGATAATCGATTTCGGAATTGCCAAACTGCTTACAGAGAGCCAGGCGCAATCGATGACTGCAACTGGGCAGACTTTCGGCAGTCCACTATATATGAGTCCTGAGCAGTGCCAGGGGCACAAACTGGACTATCGTTCGGACGTTTATTCGCTCGGTTGTGTAATGTACGAGATGCTTACTGGAGTGCCAGCGATCAAGGGGGACAGCGTAGTTTCGACGATTTATAAGCATCTGAACGAAGTACCCAAGCGGTTTGCGGAAGTTTTACCCGGTGCAAAATTCCCAGGCGGCATCGAAGAGGCCGTGTTCAAAGCTTTGCAAAAAAATCCAGAGTCTCGCTTCCAAAGTGCAGGTGAGATGTACGATGCCATCGCGAAGATGGTCGATCCTAATGCCAATTCACACGGTATCACAGCACCATCCGTAGATAGATCGGCCCACAAGCCTTCCGTCGATTTAGTGCAGCGCAGTAAGAGCACTTACACCACAATTGTGGTCATCTTTTTCTTGGTGACCGGTGCCGTCATGGCTTACATTGCGTCGAACAAGCCAGCAGCAGTAACCGTTAATGCGGCTGGCGAGCCAATCGTCGCTGAATACACCATAGATGGAAAGAAAAGGCAGTTCGTAAAAGACGACTACAATGGCGATGATGAGGCGCCGTTCACTTGGACAAATCCCGTTGCAACCACCCAGGTCCCGGAAGTCATCTATCTCCAAACACACCAGACTTCGAACCAGCCGCGCAGTTTCGATATCAATTACGAAATTGAAGGAGATGCTACAGTCAACATCTCGGACAAGCACCACGACGTCATCTTAGTGCTATCCGGCGGCGCTCCAATCAAGTGGAACATAAAGGCTGCACCGGGCGTGAAAATTGAAAAGGTCATTTTGAATGGCTGGCACAAACAGGAAGTTACTGGTATCGCCAGTGGTGTACCAGTTATCGAAGCGAGCGAGAATATGCCGCCGAATCGCACCGCGCGCACCGATAACGCGTTTGAGCCGTGGACATTGTCTTCATTGCAAGCAGGCAATGATCCTGCCAACGATTCCTACATGGGGCAAGCCAGGAAGACCATTTCAGAGCTGACCGGCGGAAAGGACGTCAGCTTGTTCGTTCAGTACAACCAGACGCACAAGTTCGATATCTAGAAAATTCCGATTTCGCTGTGTAGTCCTGTTCTGGCGCATTGCCGCAGGCGGAGCCATTGAGGCCTTCTGGTGCAGGCCCCAGGGGGAAAGACTACCTGGCGTCGGTCAAGTTCCTACTGACCAACGATGGAAAAGTTGCCGTGGCGCTGGGTGACGATGGACAGAACAACGGACATCTTCATCACCTTATTAAGAATGTCTTTGTCATCCGGATGAGCGCTGCGGCTGAGTTGTGACAGGATGTCCGTATTTTGCAGCAAGCTAACGAGAGACACTTCACTGCTGATGACGCTGTGTTTGCCCAGCTCCATGTGGCGCATCTTCCGGCGACCAATGGGCTCAGTATTAAGCACTTGGGTGTACGACATGCTGGTATTGCCGACGATTATTTCCTGCCCTGCTAACGCACCGAGGCAGCGTTTTTCCGCTGTTATTACCTGTACTGCATTGGCGCGATGTTCGCACACGTTACGCACCACTACGTGGTCTCCGCGGTTGCTGATCAACGCGACTGTACAAGGTGCTAGCTTGACGGTATAGCTACCTACCACGACTGTGGTGGAGGCATTAGTGGACACCAGTGCATCACCGGAACGAAGTTCAATTTTATCTTGTCCAAGCAATCCGACTTTTGCGCCGGTGGTATATTTCACCAGTGCGGACGAGCATTTTAGGGAAACGATTTCCGGTACCGTAAGATCCAATACGTCTGCGAAACCGACCGCCGCTAGGTGGCTGTTACTTGTTGCCTTGCTGGTAAGAATGCGTTGCCGGCCAGGCAAGAGTGACTTCAATTCCTTTGGCGATTCAGTCATCATGCTCTTGCGGATTTGATCGATCATCAATTGCTGCAATCTAGTGAAGCAGCCGAGTGTGCAGTTGAGCAAGCCTTCGCGCGAGACCATTTCCGTTCTGTCGAAAATGAATTTTTGTCCGTGCAGTCCGGCTAAGCGCACAAGCCACGCGTGGTTTCTCTGACTTGGGACATCCGGTTGGCAGTGAATATCGGCATCGGGCACACTGTCTTCGGCAAGAACCAATTGTTCTCCTGCTCCGGCCGTAAGAATGATGGTCTCGCCTTGGCGGGTTACCGAAACGCTCGTCTTGCCGCCGGCCAAGGCAGTTAGACGTGTCAGTCCTTGTTGTGAAAACTCAACTGTTGCTGCGGAGTTAACCGGAATAGTTACGTTACACATTGGAGTACGAACGACAATCATACTTTCCCCGGCGATTACGAGCAGTTTTCCTTCCTTTAATAGAAGCGTCCGGTTATTGGTTGGCGCAAAAATGGCCGGTCCCGTTCCGATGACAATTGAACCGTCTGGCGTCTCGAAGGAGAATGGTTGGCACTTGTTTGAGGCGATAATCCAAGATTCTTCGTCGAGCGATTCTTTCTCTTGCAGTTTGCCTGGTGGCGCGCAATAGATGGCGGCACGCATCGGCTGGTCGTTACCAGTCTTGTTCACGCCGTCTTTTGGAATACCAGGTGCTGCCAAACTGAGTGTGACGTTGGTACTTGCCGTCGTGGAGTTGTTATTGGTGGTATCTCGAGCGGTGGAAGTGGAGCCGAAAGATGAGAATCCAATTGCCCCGGTCAAAGGTGACTCGGCAGATCCCAGACCTGTTCCCCCTGAGCCACCGGTGGTGCCAGTAGAGGAGCCTCCGGAATTGCCGGGAAGGGCAGGGTTGATGCCGCCTATGGTGCCAGTGCCGGTTCCAGTTCCAGTTCCAGTTCCAGTGCCGGTTCCAGTTCCAGTGCCAGGAGCTTGTAACTGTGGACCGGTGGCGTTGAAAGTTGCTCCGTCGATGATCACATTGTTGGTGCCAGGCGGATCTATGAAGACTACGCCGCCAAGAAGATTGAAGGTGCTATTCGTTATCGACTTACCGGCATTTGCTGGGAATTGCACTTCCATGATTGAGCCGCCCGCGGAGTTCACCGTGTTGGAGCTGTCCCAGGCCGCTCCTTCCGGTAGCGTGAGAATTTCATTGCCGGTGCGGGATGCCGCCATATTTGAAAGGAGGGCATTCATGTCGGTTTGCTGAGCACCTGCCATCAAACCGATTCGCCCACCTGAACTTCCGTCCGCGGTGGCAACTGAGGTGATAACTACACCTTGTTGGAGCGTAATGTCGTTCGCTGCGTTCAGCCATATGTTCCCGCCGTTGGCGGTGACTGCTCGCCCAGCATTGACTGTAATGTCTCCACCTGTAAGTGCAACTGAGGAGGCTGCGGACAGATTACCGTCGACGGCGATTATTCCGTTGGAAGCAAAGGAAAGAGATCCTGCGCTGATAGAGCCAGTATTTATGCCACCATTTGCGGTGACGGTGAACACTGTTCCATTGCCGAGGGTAAGTGAAGTGCCGCTAGCGATGTATCTGCCACCAGTGTTTATGCTCAAGCTGGTGATGCTACCGAGGCAGCCGTCGCAATTGGCCCGGAGCACGATGTCCGAATTAAAGCCGGTCAGACTACCTATGCTTAGGGTAGTGCCTCCGAATTGTGTCAGCTTCTGGAAATCCAGTACGTACTCGCCGGTTGTCGGGATATCCCAGCCGATGTGCCCACCACCTATGATGACATTGCCCCCGATGTCGGTTGTGCTGCCGCCAAGGGTGATTGAACCGTTCGGTGCATTTAGGTCACCGCTAACCGACACGGATCCCGGCGCAGTAACAATTATGTTGCCTCCGCTGGTGCCGGCAGAGGAATCCGCGCTACCGAGAACGATCGTGCCGACGCCCGTGGTGCCGGCTCGCACAGTGATGTTTCCTGGTGTTGATCCAGATACAGCAGTGGCGCTAAGTGCCCCTGCTGTGATGGATCCGCCTGCGATTAGGCTGATGTCGCCACCATCTCCGGTACCATGCCCGTCGGTGGTAATTTCATTGACCTGGATAAGACCGCCGCTCGTGACTAGGGATACAAAGCCGGCTGCGGCGTTAGCAGTGGTGGTGCTCAGGTCTCCTGGCTGGCTGCCATTGCCATTCCCGTTGCCATTGCCGTTTCCGTTGCCATTGCCATTCCCGTTGCCATTGCCGTTTCCGTTAATGGCTTGGATAACTCGGATGTCGCCGGTCGTGCTGACGTTGATGTTTCCACCGTTGGTGTCGAATTCGTCGATCGTGACGTTGCCGATGCCAACGTAATTCAAGCTTCCGGAATGAGCACTCCCTAGCCCTGTCAGAGCTAAGCCGTCAGTTCCAGCACTCACCGATATGTCGATGTTACCTCCATCAAGCGATACGGCGCTACTCAAGTTCAAAACATCAATCGACACCAGTCCTTGACCGGCATCGAAGGCAATGTCACTACCGCTGATCGTGCCTCCTCCGACTAATAACTGATTGTTTGCGGAGTTATTGTTGCCCGCGGAAAACAAAACGCTATCTCTTGCTGAGATAGCGCCGTCAGTGTTGAGGACGTTCAGGGTATTGCCCACGAGCGATTGAATGTTCATCGACCCGCCGAGGGATTGGAGCAGACCGCTGTTCGAGAGCGTGTTAGTGGTCAGGTTCACGTTACTCAGGATTGAGGAAATGTTGCCTTGATTCGTAATTGAGGTGGCAATCATCGTCAGAGCTGCGGCTGACTGAATGTTGCCGGTTACTGCGGCCAGAGCTGGATTCACATTCGGAGTAACTGCGTTTAAAATCGCTGTTCCGGCTGTTAAATTCAATGCTCCGGCACTAGATATGGTGCCATAGTTCATGATGTTCGTAACGGCAGTCAAAGTAAGAGAGAGGTTGCTCACCAGGTTGCTGAAACCGGCAAACCCCCCGGTTGGCAGAACTGATGTGAGGAGCGCACCAGGGTTGTTGATTATGTTGCTGGCGGCGAAAGTTCCGCTGGTCACATTAGCCACAGACGAAATGCCGTACAAGTTGCCACTGTTTACCAGATTACCTGTTAGGTTCAGCGTTGCGCTTGTGCCGAAATCGTGAATAGCAGTTACGCCTGTGGGAACAATCAAGCCGCTGAGGTTGGTTAGTGAACTGGCGAGGAAAGTCCCTCCGGTCGCGCTCCCGTCAGCTGAAAGGACGATGGATTGAGTACCGGTGGATGCCTGTAACGCCGCCACGTATTCACCTGGCGTGAGCGTGTGTGTTTGGTCTACTGTCCTGGAAGTACCGTCCGAGTAATTTATGGGCACCGGAGCGGACAAGACGCCATCGGCACTCACTGAAGCGGCTGTCGAGGTGAGGTCGAGGTGGACGGTGCCGCCTGCTGGTGCACCACCACCACCACCATTGCCGTTGCCACCGCCATTGCCACCGCCATTGCCACCGCCATTGCCACCGGCACCTTGGGCGATCGCCACGTTGTAGGTCATCAAACCACATGACCAGAGCAGCAAAAACGTGCAGAGGTAGGTTAGAGGCCCGCGCAAAGCTGACAGCAATTTTGCCGAACGAGCCCCATGGATGTATGCGCGATGCTTCAGCACTGGACTCCGATGAGCAGACGAAGTCAAGGGTAAACCCGGTATATATGTACCCTTAATGACTCACTTGGAAACCTGCTCAAGCCATATGCGAAGTTAAATAACGCTTGTAAAGAGGCGCTAGGGCGCAAGCTTTGATCGGCTTGGAGACCTCACTTCGATGATTGATGAGTAGGTTTTGCCAGAGTCCCATCCGAAGCCAGGATGTCGAATTCGACTTTTTCGGGAACATGCGTTAGAACGCGCAAGAAAAAGGCGATTTCTTGCGTATGGGAGGCTCGGCAGCCACCCGGCGGGGCAAGAACCGCTGTCGATGGCTATTTAGTTCGCTCTGGCAGCGATTACTTCACTATTTTCAGACGTTCTTTAGCGTCAGCGACGAACTGACCGGTCGGTGCTGATTGCACGTATTTTCGATATTCCAAGATGGCGTTCTTCGGCTGGTTTAAAGCCTCGTATATGGTACCGAGATAATAGTGTGCGTCGTTGAGTTTGGGATCCAGCTGAGCTGCCTTGAGATACTCCTGCATTGCCTGCTGTAGCATCTTATTTGCTTGGTAGGCCGTGCCCAGGTTCAAGTGACTGTTTGGATCGTCATCGTACCTGAGTGCGTCGGAGTAGTCCTTGATGGCGCCGGCAAGGTCGTAATCGCCCTTATCGGTTTTGGTTGTCTGCTTTTTGTAGGCTGCTTCCAGGAAAGGAGCGGCCAGTCCGGATTTGGCATCCTTGATCACTTTCTTGTACGTAGCTTCTTTCGGGTTGATTGCTGCCGCTTTTTGGTATTCGGCGAGCGCACCAGGCAAATCGCCCTTCGCTTGTTTTGCAGTTCCTAGGCTGTAGAGGACGGAGTCGGCATTGGGGCTGGCTTGTAGCGCCACGGCATACTTGGCGATAGCTTCGTCAAGCTTGCCTTCCGTCTGCAATTGCACGGCTTCGTTGTACGCGGTGTTCGCGTTTGTCAGAGCTTCGGTTTCCTTGGTGGTAGCCATTTTCTGGACGGCGTTTGCATTGAAGTAGAGCACCTGGTAGCGGTCGTTGGCGGCCTTGGCGTAAGTGCCTTTTGCCGCCATTTGCAGATACTTCGTGTAGTCGCCGAGCGCTTGCTTTCCGCGCCCAAGCGTCTCATCCAGAGGGCCCATGAAGTACAAGTTGTCTACTTCGCCCTTCGGATCAAGGTCGTATCCGCGCTGGTACTCATCTCGCGCTGCTGCGAAATTGTCCATTGCCTGATAAGCGACGGCCATATTCGTGTGAACTTTGGCGTTCTTCGGAAGAGCTGCTGCAGTCTGTTTGTAGGCTTCAATCGCTCCGGCAAAATCGCGGGCGTTGTACTTTTGAACGCCAGCATCCATCATGATTGCCGCTTGCCCGTCTTTGGCAGTGTTCAACACTCTCTTATAATCAGGGTTCGTCGGTGCAAGTGCCACCGCCTTTTCATACCAGATGATGGCGTTCGGAATGTCTTGCTTCGCTTGGTAGTTGGTGCCGCGGGCGTAAGGATAAGCCCCTTCTCTGGGATAGGCTGCAACTAATTGAGCGTACTTCGCATCTGCTTCATCGTACTGACCGGCTGCTTGCAGCTTAACTGCGTCGTCAAACAGAGACCCAGCTTTGGCGCTGTTCTCTCGCTCAGCGGTAGTCTGCATTTTTTGTACGTCAGCTGGATTCTTAGCTAGAACGTCGATGCGTGCTTTTGCGTAGCTAACGAATTGTGCGCTGGGCTTCTTCGTCACATACTCTCGATAGAGTTTGAGCGCGGAGTTTCCGTCCCCAAGGTTCTCTTTCAATGCGCCGATAAAATACAGCAAATCGAGGTTCTTCGGATCGAGATCGAATCCCTTCTGGTATTCACTTAGGGCCGTCGTAAAGTCATCGTTGGCTTGCAATGCCGAAGCATAGTCGACATGAACACCGGAATCGTTCGGAGTTATCTCCAAGGCCTGGCGATACAACGGGATGGCTCCGGCATAATCTTTTGCCGTATATTTTGCTGTGGCTTGCTCCACCAGGGGACCAGCCTGAGCGGTTTTTACACCGTCCAGATATTTCTTGTAGTCTGGATTTTTCGGATCAAGTACTGCCGCCTTTGAGTACCATTGACCGGCTGTTGCCATGTCGTTTTTTGCTTGGTATGCACTGCCGATGGCAAACGAAAAAGCAGCTTCTTTCGGGTTCAGTTGTAGAGCTTTCTGATAGAGCGAAATTGCCTCGTCGTGTTGACCGGCCTGTTGCAGTTTGACACCCTGATCGTAGGCTTCTTGAGCCGCTGTGAAGTTCTTGATGTCGCTGTGCGTCGGTAGTGGTTTTGTTGCCTGTGCATTTGCCGTTAATACTTTGATGCGCTCTGTGGCATTTTGAGCTAATTTGTCGGTGGGATTGTTTTGCAGGAACTTGCGATAAGCATCCATCGCTTGCGCCGCGCGCCCGAAGTTTTCCTGGATCAATCCCATGGAATAGAAATCCATGCTCTCGGCTTTAGCATCGAGTTCTGTAGCCTTCTGGTACGCATTCAACGCACCGTTGAAATCGTCGGTGGCATAGAGTGCGCTGGCAAGGTTGGTCCATACCCGAGCGTTCTTCGGCACCAGCTGTAGTGCCTGCTGATAGAGTTGAACTGCACCGGCAAAGTCTTCTGCTTTTTGTTTGTCCACGGCTGTGAGAACTAGCTTTTCAGCTTTTTGTTCGCCCAAATACGCCTTGTACTTGACGTAATCTTTGTTGGTCGCATCGAGAGTCAGAGCCTTATCTATCCATTGCAAGGCCTGCTCGAGATCGCCTTTGGCGAAAAACAGAGTAGCCAGTGCGTAGGGGTATCCGGATTCCTTTGGCTGCAGCTGCATCGCTTTCTGATAAAGAGGAATTGCCTGGTCGAACTGCTTGTCCTGCTGCAGCTTAACTGCGGATTGATAGGCATCCGAAGAGTCCTTTATCACAGCCAGTTCGTCTTCTGATTTGATCTTTACAGTCGCGCTAGGGTTTCTGGTAAGGGCGTCCATGCGCTCTTTTGCCGCCTTCACGTACGTACCGGAAGGCGAAGCGGCTAGATACTTTTTATAGTCTCCCATGGCATCGTAGCCTTTGCCGTTGTGTTCATCGATAGTGCCGAGGAACCACAAGTCATCAGCTTGTCCTTTGGGATCAAGTTCCAGCGCCTTGGCATATTGAGCCCTTGCTTGGTCATACTGCTGCCTTGAATACAGCGCTCCGGCGAGGTTGTAGTACAACTCGACGCGTTTGGGCCGCAGTGTGATCGCTTGCTGGTAGAGATCGATTGCCGAGGTGTAATTCTTTTCTTTGTGCGCAGCGATTGCTTGCGCAATCATTGGATCAGCCTTTTTGTCGAGCGCGGTCTCTAAGTACTTCTTGTAGTCATCGTTCTTGTCATCAAGGCGGACGGCGTTTTTATACTCGACAATTGACTCATCGATACGATTCAACTGTTGCAGTGCCGCGCCTATGTTGAAGTGAATGCCAGCGTCGTTCGGCGTTTGTTTGAGAACTGCCTGATACTTGGCCAATGCTTCATCATATCTGCCGGCCTTGTAAGAATCGGACGCTCCAGTTGTCGTGTCCGCCAGATCTTTGGAAGATTTTGCTTCCGTCGAAGCTTGAATACCCTGGGCGGCGGCCTTGCTTGCCGGTTGAATCTGCTGAGCTTTCTGATACGCCTGGATCGCTCGCGCGTAGTCCTCTTTGGCTTGTAGTGCTGATCCTATGTTGACCCAGATGTCGGCATTATTGGGATCCGATTTGAGGGCGACCATGTATTCCTTGATCGCTTCGTCGTAACTTTTATGCAGTTGCAGATCGACGCCAGTATTGATGTGCTTTGTGATTTCTGCGCGACGCTTGGCATTAGCTAAGTCCCCGAGCAATTTCTGGGCAATCTGGTTGTTTCGATCAAATACCAGGGCCTGTTTGTATTCGGCTTCCGCCATGCCGAAATCGCCAGCATATTGATATGCCTGACCAAGTCCGATATGGTTTTCCGGTGCTTGTGGATTCTCACGCAGAGCTTCTTCCCACCCAGTTTTCAGCGCTTCCAGCACGTCCCGATCGCTAGAGTTGTACTTGAGTGCATCACCGAAAGCGGCGATGGCATTTTTCAAATCTTTCTTGGTTTGATAGGCCTGACCTAGTTTTACGTAGACGCCGGCCTTTGCTGCGTCATCCAGTCCGCCGGCCAGGATTGCCAGCTTGTATTCATTGACTGAGTCATCGACACGGTCGCGAATGCGCATTACATCGCCAAGATCCACGTGCAATTGACCATCATTTTGGGCGCGCAACGCGGCTTGAAACTCTACAATGGCGCCATCGAAATCACCGGCAACTCGCGCAGCCTTGCCAAGTTCCAAGCGATCTTTGTAGGAGCGCGGATTCTTGCCTAGAGCCTGCACCACTTGATCGAGATTCTGCTGTGTGGTGGCATTTCCGGGATTCATGGCCAGCGCTTTGTGGAACTGCTTTATGGCTTGCGCTGGTGGCAATTTGAGTGCGTAGTTGTTGTAAGCGATACCGAGGTTGTCGCGAGCAAAGGTGTATCCAGGTTCTGCTTTCAAAGCCTCTTCAAACTTGGCAATTGCAAGTTGAAAGTTTCCGGCGTTGAGTGCTTTCACGCCATCGTTGTTAAGCACGGCTGCTGCATTCCCAGCATATGCAGGGCATGATAGAGCGAGTGAGCCGGCGATTGAAAGACTGATGCTGAATGCTAGTAATCGTCTTGCAATGAGTGATCTGGATTTAGTTGCCAAGTCTGCCAACCTCTGTTAGCCAAGCGTCCCATACTACAAAGTTCAAATTTTAATCGAAACCACAACAGGCCGACACAGGGATTGCCCCAACGTCTCGCTGTGTTAAACAATGAGTGCGCTCAGTTGAACTGATTGCAACTCAATGTTATGCACCTACAGATGAGCGCAAAGCCCGATTGTTCCTAGCTTTCGGCGAATGCAAAGAGTTCCGTGACAAAAGAAGGGCAACGCATGGCGCCGCCCGACCATATTACGTTATTTAGCGACTTGGTTATGCATCAGGTTCAATCAAACCGTAATTTCCATCACGGCGATGATAAACGGTATTGACATGTCCACTTTCAAAATTGATGAACATGAAGAAGTCATGTCCCAAAAGATCCATATGTGCGGCCGCTTCTTCCGGCATCATCGGCTTAAGTGGGAATTTCTTGGAG
>Ga0163152_10006072_pt1 | contig 13841 bp, 12 predicted proteins | sample OliLakLV19MP8IB2_FD_148635 | JGI IMG/M metagenome (GOLD analysis project Ga0163152, IMG submission 148635) | Freshwater microbial mat bacterial communities from Lake Vanda, McMurdo Dry Valleys, Antarctica - Oligotrophic Lake LV.19.MP8.IB-2 | ecosystem: Environmental > Aquatic > Freshwater >... | reverse complement strand
GCCAAGACCCCCAAGCCCCCCGCCGCCGCCGCGCGCGAGGAGCAGTTGCGGGCGCGCCAGGCCCAAGCGCCCCCGGCCGCCGATGCCCAGCGCGCCCAAACGCGGCCGGGCGCGGCCTCCCCGCGCGGCGTGCTGGCCCTGCAGCGGCGCTACGGCAACCGCGCCGTCAAGAGCCTCGTCCAGCCCAAGCTCGAAGTCGGCCGGGCGGATGACGCCTACGAGCGCGAAGCCGACTCCGCGGCAGATCGCGTGGCCGAGCGCGTCAGGCGCGGGCCGGTCGCGGCTGCAACCGGCGACGGCGGTGCTGCGCGAGCGCAGCGCCAAACATTAGCCGGCAGCCACGGCACGCTTACCAGCGGCGCGCGCGGGCTGGTGCAGCTCAAGCGCGCCATCGTCAACAGCTCCACCACTACCCGCGTGCCGCGCCTCCCGCCGCCGCCTGCCCCGCCCGGCGCCACCGAAGAGCAGCAGCGCCAGGCCAAGAACAACGCCGTCAAGGCCATCGAAAAATCACCCAAGGGCCAGGCGCTCGAAAAGCTCGCCACGGTGGACGTGGCCGATAACGAGGCCATGCACGTCAAGGACGGCGCCGGCAACCTGGCCTGGTATCGCCTGCAAGGCGCACCCGGCTACGTCAAGTCTACCAAGGTCTTTGCCGGCCTGACCTCCGCCCCGGTCGCGGACGACACGCCCACCGCAGGCGAAGACTTCGACAAGACCGGTTACGCCGGCACCATGGTCACCCGCGTGGATGACCTGTTGGTCGAGAAAATCCGCTCGGACAACCTGGCCGGCGGGGCCAAGACCGATGTCGTCGCCGGCGAGTCGGCCGTCTGGGCCGCCTCCGGCCTGCTGGGCATGGCCGTCAGCATGCGCGACCTGTTCAAGGACGAGGGCAGCGCCTGGGACCGCGTCAACGCCGCGCTCTCGCTCGGCAACGCCACTTACGGCGTGGTCGGGGCCGCCGCCCAAGCCGCCTCGCTGGCCTTCGCCTCCGACTCCAGCCAGTACAAAGAGGCCGCCACCACCAGCGCCTGGGCCTACGGCTACGCGGACATGTTCTCCACGCTGACCAGCGCGGTCAAGACCATCAAGGGCATCGTAGACCTGGTCAAGCTGGTCGCCAACCGCAAGCGCGAGCCTAAGACCGCCTTCCTGGCCGTCAGCGGCGACATATTAGTCAACGGCCTCGAAACCGCCAAGGGCGTGCTGCGCAGCATCCGCGGCGTGCAGGAGGCGTTGAATTTCGGCACGACCGGCACCGCCTTCATGTCGGTGCTGCCCGGCTTCGATATCGCCATCGCCGCCGTCAAGACCATCATGCAGGGCTACTACCTGGTGGTCTCGGCCGTCGAGTGGTACCGCATGAACCAGCACCAGGATGTGCTCCAAGCGGAGTTGGCGCAGAAAAACTACACCCAGGAGCAGATCCAGGCGGCCCTCAAGCGCTACAAGCACGAGGAGGCCATGAGCGCCACGCTGGCCCAGTTGAGCGCCCAGACCCAGGGGAAGATTGAGGCGCAGACGGCCGTGGTCGCCAAGCTGCCGGAGGCCGGCCCCAAACGCGAGGCGGCGGCCGAAAAGCTCACTGGGCTGGAGGCCAAGAAGTCCGGCTACGACCAGAAGAAGCGCGAGCTAGACGCAGCCAGCACGGCCGGCGAGGGCTGCGAAGGGCCGACCCGCGCCGAACTCGAGGAGATGGACCTGTCGAGCGACCTGGCGCTGGCGAACAAGCGCCGCGTCACGCGCCAGGCCGTGCACATCAGCGCCAACCTGGCCCAGATCGCCGGAGCCATTGCCACGCTGGTCTCGGGGCCGGGCGCGCCCGCCGCCCTGGCCCTCAAGCTGGCCGCCGCCGGGGTAGACTCCAGCCTGCCGCTCTTCCGCTGGCTCAAGCAGAAGGGCCGTGACACCGCCGCCCAGAACGTCGCTAAAGGCGAGACCGGTATCTCCAATCGAATCTTCAACGCCGACAAAGCCACCGCCTCGAAGCTGGCGGCGCGCAAGAAGCAGGCCGTGGTGATCTTGATGATGGTGCAGCGGCTGAACGACCTGATGCCCCGCTCCGCCGACCCCGTGACGCAGGCGGCCGAGATGGAAACGCTCAAGGCGCAGGTCAAGCGCGTGGAAATGTATATCAGCGCCTCCGGCTGCCCGCCCGAGAGGCTGTACGCGGCGGCCCCCGATGCCGGCAAGCAGGTCTCAGTGCTGGTCAAAGAGTTGTCGCGCCGCGAGCTGGCCTAAGGCCGCGCCAAGCCCCGCATGAGCGCCGCGCCGGACCGCCACCTGGTTGAGCTGGGCTTCTTGGAAGCCATTGTGAAGGAGTTGGGGCTGCCGGCCCAGCTCATCGAGCGCTCGGCCGACTTCCCTTACCACACGCTGCTGGTCAACCTGGACGCCACCGCCCCGCCCAGCGCCGCCCCGCTGCAACTGGCGGTGACGTTCTACCCCGTGGCCGACGACCAGTTATCCGACACGCTGCTGCTGCAATACTTCATTGCGCTGCCGCTGGCGCCGGCGGGCGACGGCCTGGCCCGCGTGCGCGAGTGGCTGCCCGAGATCAACAACCAGACCGCCATCGGCCATTTCAGCCTGACCACTGACCACCAGCAGTTGCACTTCCGCTATGTGCAAGCGCTGCCGGCCGCCACCGGCATCACCCGCGCCGCCGTGGGCGAGGTGCTGCTGCTCGTGGCCTACACCCCGGCCATGTTCGCGCCGCCGCTGGCCGCCGTCGCCGCCGGCACCCTCACCATTGCCCAGGCCCGCGCCCAAATCGCCGCCCAGTTCGGCGGTTAGAATACTTGCTCGATCTGTTCTGCCAGCCCCAACAAATAAATGGGCGTTCACCCGAACGCCCCGCACTCGCTACCCATCAGACGCCGTACATCAGACAGTCGGCCGCTCAAGTTCAGCCGGTGGGATTCCTCACCCCGCCAATACCGCTGCATAGCTACAAGGCCGCGAGCGGGGCTTCGGAATGACATCTTCGGGGGAATTAACTGGTCATTCCCCCTGTCTGAGAACTGGCGCTCACTCCGGCGCAGCCCTTGGACTTTGTCATTTCGAACCCGCCTCTGGCCGTTGGCCCTCACGCTGCCCTGGGGCGGGTGACGCTTCGCAGTCCCACCATCAGTCAACCGCAGCCTCGCGGGGACGAACGCCCAGCGGCAACCAACCCTCCGCCGTGTCCATATACCTTCGTGAAAATTCGGGCCCCTCCCCTGCTAGCTGCCCGCGCCTCAGCCACGCGCTATCATACGGCCCTCGCGACCTGCCCTATCTTTGTAGGGTCGCCCATCGCTCGACTCCTCCCCCTTCGTGATAATTCGTGGCAAAGTTCTGCGCCGAATAAAACATTACGCCGCCCGCGTCTGCCACGGGGCCGCCACCACCTTGCCCTCGCGCCGCACGCGCCACCAGAAGTACGCCGCCCCAGCCAGGCACACCCCCACCGCGAAGATCGAAGCCTCGGCCCCAAACGTCCCGCCCGACAGCCAGGCCGGCCCCTGCGGCGCAGAGACCAGCAGCCCGCCGGTGGCGATGCCCGAAATCGGCACCCCAAACACGCCTCCCTGCGTAAAGTTCCACGCGAAGTGCAGGCCGATGGGCAGCCACACCCGCCCGGTGGCCTGGTAGGCCAGGCCCAGCAGCACCCCGGCCTCAATCGCGATGGACAGCGCCGCCACCAGTGAGGCGTTGGGGTTCGCCAGGTGCAGCGCCCCAAACAGCAGCGCCGAGAGCAGCAGCGCCAGCCAGGTGCCCAGCGCCTCCTGCACCAGCCGGAAGATCACCGCCCGAATAATCAACTCCTCCAGCACGCCCGACACAATCGAGAGGCTGAGCACCGGCAGCATCGCCGTCCACGCCTGCATGCCGGTCACGCGGTACAGGCCCAGCAGCAGCAAAATCACCATCGTCGCCGTCAGCAGGCCGGCTCCCCACAGCACCCCCAGCGCCAACTCGCGCGGCGCGGGGGCCGGCGCCAATTCGGCCACCGGCTTGCGCCGCTCCCACACCCGGCCGAAGGCGTAGTAGGCGGCCAGCGCCGCCAGCGCCAGCACCACCGCGCCGGCCAGGTTGACCCACGGGTTGTCGAGCGGCAGCAGCAAGAGCGGCACCTGCACCACCACAATCACCGTAATTAGCCACACGCAGCCGGCCGCCAGCCGCATCCAGGGGTTTTGCAGAAAGCGCTTCATGCCAGTTCAGCCTCCAACTGTGTGCAGTGTTCGGCCTCGTGCAGCGCCAGCACCACCGGCAGCTCAGCCGGATCAGGGATGCGAACGGGCATCGGTCGAAACAACTCCTTGAGCGAACGCAGAATAACATGAAACGCTTTCCAGATACAAAAAGGGCCTCTGCCGATGCAGAGGCCCGTGTGCGTCCCAATCAGTCGCCTCCCCGCGCATCGCGCGCCGAGACCCGCCGCGCGCTACTTGCCGCCGGCCGCCAGCCACTTCTGCACGCCCAGCACGGCCTGCTCAAAAGCGCCGTTCTCCCGCAAGACTTCCTTCTGGGTCGCGGTGGTCGGCACTTTGCGATTCTGCCCGCCCCAGGCCACCAGGACCGCCACCAGGTTCTCCGGCGTCTTATAGCCGGTGTCCATGCCCTTGGCCCTGAGGCTATCAATATTGCCGATCTGCTGGGTGATATCGCGCGCCGCTTTCTGGATGCCCGCATTGAATTCAGCCGGCGTGGGGTTCCGCTTGATCTTGGCGGCGTAGGCCAGCCCGCGCGTGATGGTCGCGTTCAGCGACTTCGTCATGTTCAGCGCCGTCGCCGACGTGATCGCGTGTTTGCGCGCGACGTTGGTGATATCACTCAGAGCCACGTTCAGGTCGCTCACGGCTTCCATGTAGCTGTCCTTCGTCAAGCCGGCCGGGAGGCCCTGGTTCTTCTTGGCGGCCTCGATGATGTCATTCAGCTTGTCGTGGTAAGCCGTGCCGGCCGCGGCCAAGGCCACCTGCGGCGTGTTATAGGCGTTATATTTGGCCTGGCTGGTCCAGGTGCCGGTATACGTGGCGTCTACCTTCTTCAGCGCCGTCTCAATCCCGGTGCCCTTGCGCCAGAACAAGATTTTGTCCGCCGGTTTTTTGTACTTGGCTTTGGCCTCGTAGGCCTTCTTTGCCGTCGTCCAGTACGCGCCTAGTTTGCCGATCTCAGGTGCCATTGACTTATCTCCTGTAGGTGTTGGATAGGCTGCATTGTAGGGCCAGCGGCCGGTCTAGCCTGACGCCCACGCCCTTATGTCCTGACATTCTGCCACAATCCTGCGTCCGCGCAAATGCCCCCAGACCCGTAGCGGCCCTGCCCCGCGTGCCCATGCGCGCCATGCACCGCCGTCACCCGAGCCGCGTTGTTGTAAACGGCCGCGTTAAGCCACCCTGCCTCAACCCTCGACCTCAGCATCTAACTCGCTACCACATCCACAATTCGTGAAATTGGTGTAATTCGTGGCCAACGCCTTTAAGGTTTGCCTCAGTGCGGCACATAAGGCGCTTCTTCGTCAATCGCCCCCACGAACTCCGGCAGGTCGGTGTGCCCCAGCGCCTGGCGGATCGCCAGGTTCTCGCCGGTGTGATACCAATAGTGGTAGATCACGCGCTGCATCAGGTTGCCGGCCGTGAAGCCACGCGGGTCCTGGTCAAAGGGATGGTCGGCCACCAAGAGGTCGTTGGTCAGCGTGTCGAGGTAGGGGTCGGCGGCGCTCGTCACCGCTTCCCAAACGGCCCACATCTCGGCCAATGGCGGCGTGAGCGCCGGGCAGCCGTAGCAGAACTTCTCTTGCAGCATCGGCAGCGGCAGTTGCCCTTGCAGCCGGAACAGAAAGTAGCGCTGCTCCTGCCACGCCAGATGCCCGACATTCCAACTGATGCTGTTCAGCGCGCCGACGCGCTGTTGAGCGTCGGCCTCGCTCAGCCCCGCCAGCGCGCGGCGGAACTCAGACCGGGTGAAGCGCAGTTGCAAGACAAGTGGATGGGTCATGGGAGGGTCTCCAGTCACACGGTTGGCTAGAGCTAGCGTAGCACGGATGGTCTAGTGACTCAAGCCAGCCCCCGGCTTAATCGCCACCGGCCAAGAACATGATCCCGGCGAAGAGAAACACCGCCGCCAGCAGCATGACGTGAAAGGCCGCAATAATCCCGCCGAAAATTACTGCGCCGGCCAGCGGGTAGCCACCTGGCAGATAAAACAGGACGCCGTAACAAAACCATAGGAGTAGGGCGTAGGCCACAATAATGCGCACCCCGCGCACGTACCGCCGCCGCATGCCGCGCGCCCGCCGCCGCGACCGGAAGTAGAGCAGGATCGCACCAACAAAACTGGCGACCTCCAGGCCCAGGAAAAGTAAACCGTCAATTGGCTGATTCATCAGACGCCGCACCGACTCGGCAGTATGAATTTCAAGTGGGGCTAGTCCGGCCTCAAGATTTCGAGCACTGCCGCCTCGGCCTGCTCCACCGTCAGCTCGGTCGTGTCAATGATCGCATCGCCCGCCTGCTGGCTCTCCACCCGCAGATACCGCGCCCAGTTCATCATCTCCGCGCTCGCCAGCTCCGGCTGTCCCCGGCCGGCCAGCCGCTCGCGCCGCGCCGCGTCCGAGCAGTCGAACAGCACTACTTGATAGTTGGTCACGCCATGCAGTTGGCACCCCTCGCGGACGAACGCCGCCCGCGTCTGCCCATCGAACAGCACCGCCGCGTCGCCCGCGTAGGCGCGGCTTAATGTCCCTATCCATTCAATCGTCTTGGCCCGTTGCCAGGCTTCCAGGCTGCCCACCTCGCGCACCATCTGCTCGAACGACGGCACGCCGATCGTGTCAAAGCAGCGCACCACCACATTGGGCAGATTCTTCGCCTCCACCCGCCTCGCCACCGTCGTCTTGCCCGCGCCCGAAGCGCCGGTCAGCACTAGCAATTCCTTCATGCGCTGAGTATACTCCGCCAATTCCTGACAAGCGCGGTGGGCACTCCCCGCTGACCTGCGCAGCCATTCAAATGAGCCGTACACGTTGCCCGGCCAACCGGCGTTGGCTGCGGCGTAGGAGAGACGTGAGTCTATGACTAACACCTGGAACCGCCTTGTAAAGGCCGCCCCCCACTGGACCGTCCTGGTGTTTGCGGTCGCCATCGCCGTGATCACTTGGTTTTGGCTGCCGCTGGGCGGTTGGGACTGGCGCTATGCCTATGCACCGGCAGCGCGCACCTGGTGGGCGCCGCAGCCAGGAGTATGGCTCGCTCATCATTCACAGCCACGTCACCGGCCAGCCGCGCGTGGTGTACGGCAACGTGCCCAATCGCGGCCTGATCGCCAACCTGCCGGCCGGCTGCTGCGTGGAAGTGCCCTGCCTGGTGAATGAGAACGGCCTGCAGCCCATGCACGTCGGCGCGCTGCCGCCGCAGTTGGCGGCGCTGATGCAGACCAACCTGAACGTGCAGGGCCTGACGGTCGAGGCGGCGCTGACCGGCCGGCGCGACCACATCTACCACGCCGCCCTGCTCGACCCGCACACCGCCGCCGAGCTTGCGCCCGACCAAATCTACGCGCTGGTGGATGAACTTATAGCCGCGCATGGCGACTACCTGCCAACCTATCACTGATGGCTGACACGCACCTGTGGCGGTGCAGGTGTTTTGGATTTCTGATTTTTGACACGCACCTGCGCTGGTGCAGGTGTTGGTGCTCTCTGCCAACTGCCGACTGCACTGCGAAGCGTGCCGACCACTTTCTGACTTCTGACCTCCGACCTCTAGCCTTATGAAGCCTCTATCGCGCTCCTTGCGAACGATCGTGCTGCTGTGGCTGGCGTGGGCCATCGGCCTGCTGGCGGTCTGGACGCGCGGCGTGGGGGAGGCCCTGGCGCTGCCGCTGGCCTGGGCCGGGGTGAGGCGGCCTGCGCGCCGCCTCGGCCGCTGCGACCGGCCCAGCTTAACCGGCGCATAAGCAGCGCTTGAACTTGGGCGGGTAAGGTGTAGCCCTGTGGAGCCGCCCGGGCCGCCGCCTGGCCCCCTGGCCCGGTTGACTCGGCCCCGGTCTGGGCCGAAAATGCCCGCCAGGGGCGACATTAGCCGCCGCTTGACACGTAAAAGTCTTTCATGATATGTTGTCAGACAACATACATCATCTTTTCGTGAAGCGTTATACTCTGGCTACGACCTGGTGGGACCCGATTTAAGCGTCCCCGCGAGGTGCAGCATTCCCTGACCGGGTGTTCGCAGGTTTGGCATTCGGCCAAGTCCTGCCACTTCTCGAATACCACGGATAGAAGGAGGAAGTCTCGGGTAAGAGTACCGTCTTGTGTTGCCCCTGCCGGCTGTCACAACTGCTTTACTAAAGAGGAGAAGCGATGTTCAACAAACGCCTACATCAACTAGCCGCCTACCTGACAATCCTCACATTGGTGGTGGGCTGCGCCCAAGCCACCGCCACCACCGCCCCGGTGGCCACGCAAGCCCCGGCCAACACCGCCGTCCCGGCCAACACCGTCGCCCCGGCCGACACGCAAGCCCCCGCTGACACCGCCGTTCCCGCCACCGAAGCCGGCCCCGGCGAGTGCCCGGCCGCGACCGTGGCCGACCCCGCGGGCGTGCCCGTGGGCCAATATCCGCAGCAATACGAACTGGCCGAGTACGAAGCCCTGGCCAACTGCAAGATGGTCTTCACCAGCCGCGCCACGTTTGACGACCGGCTGGCGGCGACGCACCTCTCGCCTGACCCGCTGCCCGCGCTGGAAGACCGCCTGCCCGAAGAACCGCTGGTGGTCGCGCCCTATGAGTCCATCGGCACCTACGGCGGCCGGCTGCGCTTTGCCTCGGTCGCGCCCGAAGCCGGCAACTCGGAATTCCTGAGCGCCCGCGCCGTCAACCTGGTGCGCTTTTCCGATGACCTCCAGACCATCGTCCCCAACGTGGCCAAGAGCTTCGAGTGGAACGCCGATTACACCGAACTGGTCATGACCATGCGCAAGGGCCACAAGTGGTCCGACGGCCAGCCCTTCACCGCTGAGGATGTCGCTTTCTGGTACAACGACGTGCAGCTCAACACCGACCTGCACCCCACCGTGCCCAGCACCTGGGTTTACGGCGGCGAGCCGATGCAGGTGGAGGCCGTAGATGAAGTGACGGTGAAGTTCACCTTCGCCGCCCCGGCGCCGGGCTTCTTGACCCTGGCCGCCACCACCTACATCCAGATGTACGAGCCCAAGCACTTCCTGGAGCAGTTCCACATCGCCTACAACCCCGAGGCCGATGCCCTGGCCATAGCCGCCGGCTACGAAGGCTGGGTGCAATACTTCGGCTCCTGGCAGAACGACTGGCAAGACTTCGTCCACCACCTGACCGACCTGGGCTACATGCCGCCCAAGCTCGAGAGCCACTTGCTGGTGGTCGAAAACCCTGAATTCCAGTTGTTTGTCGCCAACCCCTACTACTTCAAGGTAGACACGACCGGCCAGCAACTGCCCTACACCGACGAGCAGCACCAGTCGTACGCGCCCGATCCCGAGTTGATTGACCTCAAGGTCATCAACGGCGAACTGGAACAGAAGGCCCAGGGCCTGCGGCTCGCCAGCCTGCCGATCTATCAGCAGAACCAGGACGCCGGCAACTACAACATCACCATGCCCCCCGGCGCCGACCAGGGCCGCATGTACGCCTTCAACTGCACGCACAAAGACCCGGTGCTGGCGACGCTCTTCTCGGACAACCGCTGGAACGAGGCCATGTCGTTGGCCCTCAACCGCGAAGAGATCAACACCACCCTGAACTTCGGCCTGAGCGCGCCGGTCCAGGCGCTGCCGGTGCACCCCAGCGTCTCGTTCGCCAAGCCGGAATGGTATGAGTACATGATTGACTATGACCCCGATCAGTCCAATGCACTGCTGGACGATCTCGGCCTGGTCAAGGGCGCCGACGGCTTCCGCACGCGCGCCGATGGCGACCCCCTGGTCATCAACCTGGTCTACGCGCCGCAGTTCGGCGATGTGGCCCTGCACGAGCTGGCCAAAGAATACTGGGGCGCCGTGGGCATCAAGGTCGAGCTGCGCGAAGTCAGCTCGGAAGCTTACCGCACCCTGGCGGCGAACAATGACCACGACGTGGCCATCACTACCAGCGGCACCAGCACCGAGGCCCCGCTGTACGCCAACCCCTTCCGCCTGTACCCGCCCTTCGGCGATGCCGCCCTGGAGCCCATCTGCGGCGGGCCGTGGGCCGAGTGGCACGCCACCAACGGCGCCTCGGGCACCGAGCCGCCCGCCGATGTCGCGACGCTCTGGGATCTGACCGACGAGTGGAAGTCTACCTCGCCGGACGACCCGCGCTACGCCGAACTGGGCCAGCAGATCGTCGAGATTCACCGGGCCCACTTCTTCCTGATCGGCATCGTCTCCTCCACCCCGGCCATCACCATCGTCTCGCGCAACCTGGCGAACGTGATTGACTGGAAGATCAACGCCTTTGAGTACTACCGCATGTACCCGCAGCGCACCGATCAGTGGTACTTCACCACGATCCCGGCCGCCAACAACTAGGCCCCCGCCGCGGTTCACTGCCCGACTGACCCGCTTGACAGACGCTGGGTGGGAGGATACCCTCCCACCCAGCGTCTGGGTTAGCTGAACCATCAAGCGCTGGATCGGAACCGCCTCAGGAGAGATTTTCGATGGTCAAGTTCATCGTCAAGCGGTTCCTGATCATGGTGGTAATGCTGGCCGTGCTGTCGTTTGTGGTCTTCGTCATCATCGAACTCCCCCCCGGCGACTATGCCGACCGCGCCGTCTACCGCCTCAAAGCCTCCGGCGTCACCATCACCGAAGAAGAAATCATCGGCATTCGCCACCAATTAGGCCTGGATCGGCCGTTTTTACAGCGCTACGGCATCTGGATCAGCAACATCGTCCTGCACGGCAACTGGGGCATCTCTATGCTCCGCCGCCTGCCGGTCACCGCCGTGATTGGTGAACGGCTGGGCTTCACGGCCGGCCTGGCCCTGGTCACCCTGGTCTTTACCTATGGCCTGGCCATTCCCATCGGCATCTTGTCCGCCGTGCGCCAATATTCCCTGGCGGACTACTCGTTTACCTTTATCGGCTACATCGGCATGGCGACGCCCAACTTTTTGTTGGCGCTCGTGCTGGTCTATTTCAGTGTGGTCATCTTTGGCACCAGCGTGGGCGGCCTGTTTTCGCCTGAGTTTGTCGAAGCCCCCTGGAGCCTAGCCCGCCTCTTTGACCTATTCCGCCACTTGTGGGTAGCCGCTTTAGTGCTGGCCGTGGCCGGCACCGCCTTCCAAATCCGCACTATGCGCGCCACCCTGCTCGATGAGAAGAACAAGCTCTACGTCACGGCGGCGCGCGCGCGCGGCATGTCGGAAGGCAAGCTGCTCATGAAGTACCCGGTGCGCGTGGCCCTCAACCCCATCGTCAGCACCATCGGCTGGGAGCTGGCGGCCATTATTTCCGGCGCGCCGATCGTGGCCTTCGTGCTGGCCCTGCCCGACACCGGCCCGCTCTTCCTGGTGGCCCTGCTCGACCAAGACTCGTATCTCTCCGGCGCGATGCTGCTGATGTATGCCACCCTGACCATCATCGGCACCTTCCTGTCCGACATCATGCTGGCCTACCTCGACCCGCGCATCCGCTACGGGGCCTCCTAAGATGGCCGCCGACACCCTCAAAGGCCGCCCGCCGGCCCAGCGCGCCACGCGCCAGACCCGCACCGCCGAGCAAGACAACAAGTATTACACCGCCGGCCAGTTTCAACTGATTTGGTGGCGTTTCAAGAAGCACCGCCTGGCCCTGATCGGCATGACGCTCCTGAGCGGCTTCGCCTTCATCATGCTCTTTGCCGAGTTCCTGGCCCCGGTGGAGGGCACGACCCGCAACGTGGCCTACCTCAACGGGCCGCCGCAAACCATTCGCTTCTTCGATCCCGAAGGCGCCTTCCACCTGCGGCCGTTCGTCAACGCCGTCACCAATAAGATGAACCCGAAGACCTTCCTGCTGGAGATCACCGAGGACCCCGCCAACCCCTGGCCGATCCAGTTCTTGGTCAAGGGCGAGCCTTACAAGCTGTGGGGCCTGATCCCCGGCGACCTGCATTTGTATGGCGTGGCGGGCAAAGACGCCTTCCTGCACATCCTGGGCACCGACAAGCTCGGCCGCGACGTGTTCGCCCGCATCATGTTCGGCACGCGCGTGTCGCTGTCCATCGGCGTCATCGGCATGTTCATCTCGTTCTTCATGGGCCTGATCATCGGCGGCATCGCCGGCTTCTTTGGCGGCCGGGTCGATGCGATCATCCAGCGCAGCATCGAGTTCATCCGCTCCATCCCCACCCTGCCGCTGTGGATGGCGCTGGCCGCCGCCCTGCCGCTGGAGTGGTCGGCCGAGCAGGTCTACTTTGCCATTACCATCATCCTGGGCCTGCTGGGTTGGACCAACCTGGCCCGGCGCGTCAGCTCCAAGCTGCTCTCGCTGCGCGACGAGGACTACGTCACCGCCGCGCGCGTGGCCGGCAGCAGCGACGGCCGCATCATCTTCCGCCACATGCTGCCGTCCTTCCTCAGCTACATCATCGTAGACCTGTCTATCTCCTTTCCGTACATGATCCTGGCCGAGACCTCGCTCAGCTTCATCGGCCTGGGCCTGCGCCCGCCCGTCATCAGTTGGGGCGTGCTGCTGCAAGACTCGCAGAACATCACCGCCATTGCCCTGTACCCCTGGCTGTTCACGCCGGTGATCTTCGTGATCTTGGCCGTGCTGGCCTTCAGCTTCGTCGGGGACGGGTTGCGCGACGCCGCCGACCCCTACTCGCGCTAAAGGCCACCTACTATGATCGACAGTCCGGTCCTGCTCGACATCCAAGACCTGCGCGTTTCCTTCCCGCTCGACGAAGGCACGGTCCAGGCAGTTGACGGCGTCAACCTGACCATCCGGCGCGGCGAGGTGCTGGGGATCGTGGGCGAAAGCGGCTGCGGCAAGTCCGTCACCGCCCAGACCATCTTGCGCATCGTGCCGCCGCCCAGCCGCATTGACAGCGGCCACATCCTGTTCTATCCGCCGGCGGCCAACGGGGCCACCAGCCAGAACCCGATTGACCTGGCGACCCTCAAGCCCACCGGGCCCGAGATTCGCAGCGTGCGCGGCAAAGACATCGGCATGATCTTTCAGGAGCCGATGAGTTCCTTCTCCCCGGTGCACACCATCGGCAGCCAGATCGTCGAGGCCATTCAACTGCACCTGCCGCTCAACCGGGCCCAGGCCCGCGCCCGCGCCGCCGAGCTGCTGCGCACCGTGGGCATCCCCAACGCCGAGCTGCGGCTCGACGCCTACCCGCACCAGTTTTCGGGCGGGATGCGCCAGCGCGCCATGATCGCCGTGGCGCTGGCCTGCCGGCCCTCACTGCTGATCGCCGACGAGCCGACCACCGCGCTCGACGTTACCATCCAGGCCCAAATCCTGGCCCTGCTGCGCTCACTGCGCCAGGAGTTCGGCATGGCGGTGATGTTCATCACCCACAACCTGGGCGTCATCGCCCAGATCGCCGACAGCGTAGCAATTATGTATATGGGCAAGGTGGTCGAGTATGGGCCGGTGCGCGACATCCTGCTCAACCCCAAGCACCCCTACACCATCAACCTGCTGCAAGCCGTGCCGCGCCTGGGCAAGACCGCCGGCCAGCACCTGGCCGCCATCGGCGGCTCGGTGCCCAGCCCGTTCGAGCGGCTGCCGGGCTGCCCGTTCCACCCGCGCTGCGAGTCGTTCATGGCCGGGCGCTGCGATGCCAAGCTGCCGGCCGTCACCGCGATAGATAGCCGTCACTCGGTCAGGTGCTTCC
>Ga0163152_10006069_pt1 | contig 13842 bp, 14 predicted proteins | sample OliLakLV19MP8IB2_FD_148635 | JGI IMG/M metagenome (GOLD analysis project Ga0163152, IMG submission 148635) | Freshwater microbial mat bacterial communities from Lake Vanda, McMurdo Dry Valleys, Antarctica - Oligotrophic Lake LV.19.MP8.IB-2 | ecosystem: Environmental > Aquatic > Freshwater >... | reverse complement strand
CATCGCCTACTGGCTCACCTTTTCGAAATGGCGCTGGAAGTTTATTGTCGAGTCGGTGGTCGCGCTGCCGCTCGTGCTGCCCCCGACGGTGCTGGGTTTTTATATTTTGGTTGCGATCGGCCCCCACAGCCCGGTCGGTCGATTCTACAGCGATGTGGTCGGGCATCCGCTTCCCTTTACCTTCGAAGGTCTGCTCCTCGCGTCGATTCTCTACAGCTTGCCGTTTGCCGTACAACCATTCGCCGCAGCCTTCGAGCAAGTCGATCGCCGTTTGATCGAAGCCTCTTGGACGTTGGGGGTGTCGAAGCTCGCGACCTTCTTCAAGCTCATCGTCCCGCTGTCCATGGCGGGTCTCGTGACCGGCGCGGTGCTGAGTTTTGCGCATACCCTGGGGGAGTTCGGTGTCGTGCTGATGGTGGGAGGTAACATCGAAGGCGAAACGCGAACGGTCTCGATCGATATTTACGATGAGGTGCAGGCGCTCAATTATGCCGGGGCCGCCAAGACGGCGTTGTTGCTGCTCGCAGTCTCCTATGGCGTGCTGCTGCTGGTCTATGCGATGAATCGAAAGGTGTGGGCGGTATGGCCGCAGAAATGATCATCGACATGACTAAGACCTTTTCCGGGCGGGCGCCTATTCAAGCCCGACTCCGTTACGAGGTCGAGGCTTCCACCGTTTTGATCCTGTTCGGTCCGTCCGGGTCAGGCAAGACGACCATCCTCCGGTCCGTTGCGGGACTCGAATGGCCGGAAGAAGGAAGAATCCAGTTCCTCTCGCGAATCTGGTTAGAGACGAAATCGGGAATCAGGGTCTCTCCGCAAGATCGACAGATTGGGTATATGCCCCAAGACTATGCGCTCTTCCCCACCTACTCCGTGGCGGGGAACATTGCCTATGGATTGGGAGGACTGGCGCCCCATGATAGGAGCAAGAGAGTTGCGGAGGTGGTGGAACTTTTTCAGTTGCAGGGATTTGAAGCGACGAAACCGAGAGAATTGTCCGGTGGCCAACAACAGCGGGTGGCGCTTGCAAGGGCGGTCGCCCCGCGGCCGCAACTGCTCTTGCTCGACGAACCCTTGTCGGCATTGGACGCGCCGACTCGTCTTCAGCTTAGAGGGGAACTTAGAACTCTGCTGAAACAATTGGCTTTGCCATCGATCATTGTGACCCACGACTGGGCGGAGGCTCTCACGTTGGGAGATGTGATGGCGGTCATGGGTGAGGGACAGGTCCATCAAGTCGGGAAGCCGCACGAGGTGTTCAGCTGCCCAGCCGATGCGAACGTGGCGCGCATTGTCGGTGTGGAGACGGTGGTGCAAGGCCAGGTGATCGAGAACGCGAACGGGCTGGCCACGGTGGCGGTAAACGGAACGAGACTGAAAGGCCTGGGCAGCGCTGCGATCGGCGCAGCCGTCTATGTCTGTATCCGTGCTGAAGATGTAGTGGTGGAACAGGCGGGGAGCGGCAGGACCAGTGCCCGGAACCATCTCATGGGGCGGGTGAGCGGCATTGCTCCGCAAGGTGTGATGGTGCAAGTGACGATCGATTGTGGATTCCCGCTTACGGCAACGATCACGCGCGGGGCGGTGGAAGATTTGGGCCTGGTGCCTGGTGCCTCCGTCATCGCTGCGATCAAGGCTGGTGCCGTGCATCTTGTGCCGCGATCGAGCTAGGCCGCATTCGCGCGAGACGGGCGTGAAAAGCGCGATTCGAAGTCTCGAATATTTTAGCCGTCAGTTTTCTCCCTCCATCCTTCACACAGCACCCGTCTCGCTTCTCGCGTCAGCCTCGCGCAAAGAAAACAAGTAGCGCTATCCGAGGATAGGCGGCAATCGAGAGGACCGAGAAATCTGTATAAAAAGATCAAGGAAAATGTGCGCAAAACCCTCTCCCCAGCTTCTGTGGATAAGTCTGTTGATAAGATCACCCTGCCTGCAAAATACTGCGCATTTCCCTATCTCTAACACGACTTTGCCTAAAAAATAGGCATTGGTGGAAAATGACGTGCCACCACAAGATATGGGGGTGCTTCTCGAAAAATAAGTCAAAAACAACAAAATCTAGTGAAAAACAGCCATATCACGCATCACAATAACGAATCTCTACATTGGGAGCGCGGTTGCTGGTCGAGTTATGCACAGATCTCTCTCCTAGACTGTGTTTTCTCCATCATTATTAGGATCTCATGGGAGGGGCTTGACAGTCTGACGTAACATGTGTAACCATTGGTTACACATGAAGCCGACCGACCTGAAGCGAATTCGAGAACAACTGGGACTGACCCAACAGCAGCTCGCTGATACGTTGCAGACGACACGCGTGTCGGTCGCACGTTACGAGGCAGGTATGCGTCGCATTCCTGGCATGGTCCAAGTTGCGCTGGACCAGTTGGGTCGATCATCTGAAATTCCCATGGCAGGGATGGTGGCGGCTGGCTCACCAATCGAGCCAGTACCCCAGTCTGAACTCATCGATGTGCCACCCAGCATGTTACGTGGTGGCGATACGTTTGCGCTCCGGGTCAAAGGGGAATCGATGAAAGAGGATGGCATTCTTCCCGGCGATCTGGTGGTAGTGCGGAAGCAGGAGACCGCGCAGAATGGACAAACTGTCGTGGCACTAGTGAACCACGAGGCCACGATCAAGACCTACTTCAAGAAGGACTCACACATTGAGCTGCACCCGGCGAATGCAGCGATGCAGCCCATTATCGTGAGGCCGTCAGATACGTTTCATATTGAAGGTATTCTCATCGGCGTGATTCGGCATTGTACGGTGTGACATCGAATGGAGGAGATGATGACTACAGCAAAAAGACTGGTAGCGGCTGGCCGGCTCGTTGACTTGGAACGTACGGTGGATTCCTTGAACGGTCAGTTGCGCGAGATGCAATGGGAGCTCTGTCGGACCAAGGCTAAGCCGTTCCCAGTTCGGTTGTGGCACAATTTGGTGAGTCTCAAAGGAGGGCAGGAGTTCATGTCGGCCGTCTGCAACCGACGTATCCGTCCGAACACAAAGGTGCTGCCCTATGTCGGTTCAAGAGCGTAGTATCCATTGCGATCTGAGTGAGCGTTGTTCCGATTGTCACACGATGGTTCCCTGTCGTGAAGCAGGCGTGGCCTTGTTCACCCATGCGACTCCGATGCTCTGTCCATCCTGTCTGGCCACGTTGCGGCAGCGAGAAGAGTTTGAAGGGAGCTACTGTGAGTGGTGAGATTGTTCGACGAAGGCTGTCGCTCTAACTCGGGAGAGGTGCGCGTTTCCGAGAGGTCAGGAAGGCTTTCGCCCGTTCTTCGACGATTGAGACGGCGATGCTCGCGAGAGTGACTATGGCAAGATAGATGAGTAGATGCCAAGGATAGGATGCGTGCCAAAAAACAAAAGCAAAAGAATAGTGGAGGAGATAGAGTGGAAATGAAATATCGCTGAGAAAGGTCACCCACCGAGGAGACGCTGCGCCGCCTGGGATGCCAGCCTCAACCCAATTAGAGGCCAAGACCAAACTCAAAGACTCGACAGAGTGGAAACCATTCGAGTGGGTAGCCGGTAAAGAAGTGTTCCACGATGAGGCGGCTGCTCACACTGATTATGAGCAAGACACATAGTGTTCCTGTTGCATGACGACGCATAGCCCATGCGAGGAGCGGGTAGAGGCAGTACAACGACAGGATCAGTCCGATAAACCATCCCATCGGGAAGTGGCAGCCCCACCGCCCAGCGAACGCACAGAATCCACTCACCGTGAGTATCGTTTCATTCCACGATCCGAATGCTGGCTCATGTCGCAGCTGATTCAAGGTCAGGCCAACTGTCAGCGCCGCCCAATACATGGGATAGATGCGCCACAGTCGTTGAAGGTAGAACTGCAGGGGGGCGATTGAACGGCGTGTTTGACTGAGATGCAGGCCTAGGCCGCTGACGAAAAGGAAGATCATAACGCCCACCTTGGCAACGGACAGGTCAAAGAAATGGTTGTGGATGACGGTTCCCCAAGGTTGCTCCAGGAATTGAGCGATATGCCCCAGGACGACCAAGGCAATCGCAAAAATACGCAGGTTATCGATCCAATAGAGACGTGTTGATGAAATCCTGGATGGAGTGGAAATGAGCTCGGGGCCGGTTTCTCTGGCATCGGTCATGGGGTGCAGTCTCTTGAGGGGCCAGTCAGCCTAGCTGACACTGAGGTCAGTCAATGAGTCATGAGACTGACGTGCCGCGCATCATGGGGAATGGAATACAGAGGAGGAGGCGGCTGTTATACGGTTTGGTGGCGGTGTCCCGGATTGAACGGGAGACCCGCGGCTTATGAGTCCGCTGCTCTACCAACTGAGCTACACCGCCACAATATGGTTTTATTGGCTGAGAAAGTTAGGAGTGATGATAGCTGACGACGTGTGAACCTGTCCACAACTGCTTGCCCCAAGCGACACAGAAGGCTCTGTGACAGAAATCAATCTGCACAGAAGATGTGTCGAGGTCCCTCCGGTTCGTTGTTGCCTCAAAATCTATACAGCAGCCTGAACTATATCATGGGGTAACGGAGAAGGACACATGCTTCTTCGCGCTAAAGGACTTATAGCAGGCTGTGGGAAAGCCATGTGGGTGCGCAAGACAGGGTGGACGGGTTGATCTGGTTCATCTGATCAGTTTCGTTCAATCAAAAAATCGGAAGGAGCAGACAGACAAAATGAACCAGACAGACCGAACAGACTCCCTCATCAGGCGCAAGTCTCACGCCTTTTTTCGCGTGGAGTTACCGGTGGAGATTGAACGCGGGAGGACAGTTCCTGTTCCACCAGCGACTGATCCGACCAGGGTTGCGGACGGTCTTTCAGGTGCTGGAGCATCTTCGTCTGCATATGAGGAACAAGCTGGGCTTGCCACTGGTGAACAAGGGTGGGGTCCGTCGCCCATTTCAGCACCCGTTCTGCCTGTTCGACGCTCAGCGGATGGAGCGGATCATGGAACGTCTTCCGGTCTGGCCTGCATTGTGAATTTTCAATTTTCCTCGATCGAGAATCCGTAACCACGTTGTGAGTGGGATGTTTCGTTGATTGTGTTCTTCTGGTGTGTCCGGTTCGTTTGGGTACAACGAGATATACGAGACTCACTCAATAAACCGAAGCAACTAGAGTCTGTTAGCGAAGGAGATGTCATCAGTATGCGACTGTACGTGGCGTGATGTGGGTATGCCTCATGGCAGGTTTACTCTGTGTGGAGCAGAGCTCGGCTGCCGAGTCGGCTCTGCAGATTCCGCAAGGGACTCCAGTTCTGAAGCTCAGTCTTAGGGACGCCATTGAGGCGGCACTGGACAAGAATCCGAATGTGCGTTTGTACAAAGAGCGCATCGAAGCGGCTCGTGGAGCCTTGAGGACTCAACTCGGTGTTTTATTGCGGAACTTAGCGTCTGCTGCAAAATTCAATAATCAAACCTTCTTTCTCGGTACCATCGGTGGTGCGCCAGTCAGGACCCAACCATTCGATATCGCCGATGCTAGAGGTACGCTGTCACAGTCACTCTTCAGTTGAAGCCTGCTCGAGCGCTGGCGCGCATCGCGCGCGGCATTGGCCGTCTCAGAGGGAGAATCAGACACGACGAAGAATGACACGATGGCCACGGTGGCCTTGAATTAATTGGAGGTCTTGAGGAACTATGAGACTGTGGATGCCCGAACGGTCAATGTCGAGCTGTATAAAGAACTCGGGGCCTTCATTAAAAACAGATAGACCGGCGGCATGGCCACAGGCCTCGACACCGCCAGGCTTAAAACCCAATTGGAGAACGAGCGGCAACGATTGGAGCTGGCTGATAGCGATGTCGAGCGCACTAAGCTGATTCCGATCAATGTCTTGGGCGTCAACTTTGATGTCAATCTTCGCCTCACCCACGAAATCAAGACTCCTGACGATCCGCTGCCGACTCTGGATTATGCCGTGGATGTGGCGCTCACGAAGCGACCGGAGGTGAAAGCTCAGGAGCGAAGGGTTCAGGTCGCGAAGCTCCCCCTCATAGGCAGTCGTAGGGGCCTTGATCTGCCTGAATGGCCTGGGGCCCTGGATCCATGCAAGCCAAGTCCCTCGTGATCCTATTGGCTCTGTTCCATCGTTTCGGTACACTGCGGACATGGCTCCATCTCTTCCCTCCATCTGTGAACGGGCGATCCTGGAGCAATTCCTTAAAGCAGAGGCGATGGCTTTGTGGGCGGTACGCTCTGCGCAAGCGCAGGATGTTCCTTCTGGAGTGATGCAGTTTTTGCGTCGCCACGAAGAAGAGGAGGCGCAGCACCTCAAGCAGTTTGAGCTGTTGCTGGGAACGAAGTCGCACGGGAAGACCGTGCTTCCTCGTGTGCCTAATCAATGGAGGGTGCTTGCGGTACATCTGTATGGATACGAAACATTGGGGTTGGAGTTCGCAAGGCTGTTAGTGGGTTTGCGACCTGATCTGATGTCGATTATGGAAGATGAAGAGGTGCATGTCGGATTTTTCGAGCAGGAGGTCCGTGCGATACTTAGTCGTGGAGGACTTGCTGCAGATGGTGCGCGAGAAGCTGCACAGGCTTGGAGACGGCGGTTGCCTCGCACGGTTGATCGCTATCTTCACGATGAGAGTCTTGTGCCTTTTCGTGATGAATTGCGGCAACATATTTTGGGCGTGATCGATGCGCGGTTCCTCGCATCTGGATTATTTGCGTGACCTAAGAAGCAGGGTGTGTCTGGGAAGGAGCAAGTAGTAAGGAGTCGGGTGTGTGCTCCATCCTCGAGTCAAATGGATGAGCCGGACTTCTTTGAAACGTGACCGGGAGTTTGGAGCGTGAAGTTCCTGGAACCGCGAGTCGTCACCTCACTCATGCAGCCTGTGTAGCCAGGTGTTTTTGGCGTTGTCCCACGATATCGAGTGCTGCGACGCGATAGGATTCCGCGAGCGTCGGGAAGTTAAAGATATTTTCAACAAAGGAGTCGACTGTTGCGGCATGCTGAAGCGCCAATTGTGCTATATGAATCAGTTCCGTTGCCCCTTCCCCGATGATTTGGACGCCCAGAAGGTATCGGCCTGTCGGGTCGGCGATCATCTTGAGTACGCCGTTTTGAATGCCTGAGATCTGACCCCTGGCGATTTCGTTGAATCGCGACCGTCCGATCATGATATCCCGATAGCGTTTCCGGCCTGCCATTTCGTCCAGCCCCACACTCGAAATTTCTGGAATGGTATAGATCCCTACTGGAATGACTTCGGTCGATTGTCCCTCCGGGAGGCTCAATGCATGGCAGACGGCCCGCCTGCCCTGTTCCATAGCAGAAGAAGCGAGACCGGGTGGGCCAATCAGGTCCCCGACGCCATAAATGTGAGGGACCGCAGTTTGACAATGTTCGTTGACGATGAGCGTTCCTTTTTCTGTGACGGTCAGGCCGGTGGCGCTGAGATTGAGCCCTTCAATGTTGGCTTGTCGTCCCACTGCCACAAGCATTTTATCGCTGCTGATCACTTGGCCGTTCTGGAGGGTGGTCACGACCTGGGAGATGCCATCCCACCGGACGTCTTGTGTGTCCTGTCCGCCGCAATAGCGACCGCCTTGTTGTTCAAAGCTCCTCACAAACATGTCGGTCAGTTCCACGTCCAAAAAGTGAAGCGGCCGGTCGGCCCGGTCGATGATGGTGACCTGCACCCCCAGAGCGGCGAAGATCGATGCATACTCCGATGCAATGATGCCTCCGCCCAGGACGGTCAGGGATCGCGGCAGGTAGATCATGGAGAGAATAGAGTCGCTGTCGAGAATATGTTCGTGGTCGATCGGGATTTCGACCGGTGCACGAGGTCTGGATCCTGTAGCGATGACGATCGTGTCTGCCGTGAGTGTTTGTATCATACCGTCGATCGTCTGCATCTCAATCAGATTGTCGGATTGAAATTTGGCTCGGCCATGGAACAGGGTGACGCCGTTTCGCGTCAGCTGGTTGGTCATGTAGTCGCCATGTAAGTTGACGACCTCGCCCAGTCGGCGCATCAGGGTGGAGACGAGAACATTCGGAGGGATTTTCGTATCCAGCGTTGTCGAGGATCGTCTCATCTGGTCGATGTGTACCGCGCTCTCGCGAAGCGTTTTGCTCGGGATCGTACCTCGGTAGACGCAGGCGCCACCGACGCCAGGCTCGCGTTCAATCACCGCCACATGTTTGCCAGCTTTAGCGCCTTGGATGGCAGCCTTCTGGCCGGCAGGGCCACTCCCGATCACCACGATGTCATAGTGAATCTTGGTACTCATTGCGCCATCGTGTCCAGGAGATTGAGCACTTTTTCTTTGAGTGCAAGCAATGTATCAATGTCGTTCGGGTAGAGGTTGAGGTCGGCAAAGATACTGTGCTCACGAAAGGTCGTGTCATCGAAAGAGTCGGGAACGAGGGTATAGGTCGCCAATCGGTCTGCCAGGCAGGTCATCATGGCTTCGTGCTTATGTGAGGGAGCCTGTTCGTAGACCCAATAGAAGGCGATGGTTTCGGCCACCTGCGAAGGCAGTTCCCATTGTGCGGCGATGAGGATGCCGACGCGGGAATGATAGCCTTCGAGGAAGGCAGTTAATATGCGAGTCGTGAGCGGTATATGCAGCTCTGAGGCAATCGCCACTACGGTCTTGAGCACAACCGGCTTTCCAACAGCGTGCAGGAGTCCACAGAGGTAGGCGCTTTCTACGTTATAGCGGCGCACGCGCGCAATTTCTTTGGCATAGGCTCCGCTTGCCAGCGCATGACGCCATAGGTGTTGAATGTCTGCTTCATAGCCTGGGATCTTGACGGTCCCGCTCTTCAGGGAGATCGTCACTGCGATTTCCGACAGTTGATTCACTCCGAGCATGGCGACCGCATGCTGGATCGACACGATAGGGGTGCGCGGCATATAAGCCGGTGAGTTGGCAATTCTCAGAATATGAGCCGCCAATGCTTGGTCCTGGTGAATAAGGGTCGACAAGCGGGCTGCGTCTGCCGATGGGTCATTAGCCAGGGCCATAACCCGACCAGCGACTTGTGGCAGTACAGGAAGCTCGATCCGATCCTTGTCGATCCGTTCGACTAAGGCTCGTTCGACCTGCTCCGGCATGTCAATGTTCTGTGATTCATCTGTTTCGATATTCATGCTGTCGGTGGTCCTTGAAAGCGGTCTACGACCACTGTGCATTGGTACAGTCTCTTGTCGGTAGATAGGCGTGGAACTTTAATCTCCTGGTCCGGATCGAATAGGAGGGGATTCTCTCGGCCATATAGGGCCCTACTTTCGAGAATGCCGCTGTTTTTAAGGGTCGTTCGGCCTGTGTAGAACTTCTGGGCTAATTATTGGGCGGGCAAGACTCCCGGTCGTATCAATCCCTTGTCGAAAACAAGCAATGATACGTAAGTTATTAGATGTCGGCCTGAACGGACATAATTGCTTTCCTAACGATTCCTCTATGTCGGTTTTGCCTAGAGCCAATTGGCATCATTGCTATAGAGGGTAAAGAGATTTATGATTCCCGTCCAATGACGCGGTGGTCGAACTGTGAGGCTCACCGGTGTATCGGCAACCTCCCCTGATCTCTCCCCGTAAAATTGCGCGAAGTCGCGTTGTTCCTGTTTCTCTCGTTCGAAATATCTCGTCGATTTCTATGCATGAAACGCTGGGCGTAGGGAGAGCGGGTGTGGCTGGCGCTGTTCTCCGCATGCTCGATAACCTGAATAAAGAGGGGGCATGGTGATTCATTCCACTACAATGCCAGTCACTGTGTTGATTGTGGACGATCACGAGGTCGTTCGAGTGGGCTTGCAGACGGTGCTGAGCAGACAGAGCAGCATCCGCGTCGTTGGCGAAGCCGCTACGGTTGAGGATGCAATTCGTGAAGCCTGCGACCTCAATCCAGACGTAGTACTCATGGATGTTCGCCTGTCCGGGGGGAGTGGAGTGGATGCCTGTCGAGCGATTCGTAGTGCCTGCCTCAATACGAGGGTGCTGTTTCTTACGTCTTACCAGGACGATGAGGCGGTGCTCGCCGCAGTCATTGGTGGCGCGCACGGTTATCTGTTAAAAGAAGTCAATGTGGATGCATTACTGCGAGCTATCCATGCCGTTGCTCAGGGTCAGTCAATCCTCGATCCGGCCATTACACAGCCGCTCTTGACCCGGATACAGTCGCAACGAGAGGAAGCTTCCGAATCGCGAGCAACGCTCTCCTCCCAACAGCAGCGTGTCCTCGCGCTCGTGGCAGAGGGAAAAACGAACAAGGAGATTGGCTCATCGCTCGAACTGAGCGATAAGACGGTCAAAAACTATATCCGGTTCATTTTCCAGAAACTGAAAGTAACCCGTCGAGCTCAAGCGGCCGCCGTTTTCATTCGGGACTCCCATCCGGAGAAACGGGTCGGTTTACAATCGCCGTCGATGATGGAGAAGGGACACTGACATCTTGGCTGCGCGTCGAGGAGGTTCTGCCGGAACCCCTTACGGTCGCATCGTGTTGCGAAGCCCTCCGTCCTCTTCTCTTCTCCTGCAATCGACTTCTTTAAGTTATTGACATCGCCCTTCTCAGTTCCTCTCATTCTCTGTAGTTGTACGCATTCCAATGTCGCTGCGCATGAGTCGCAGAGTCCGCATTCTTCTTGCCGTCGCTTGGCCAGATACCTCGTAGGCCGTCAATTCTGACAACCGGCAGCGGTCGACACCATGCTTTGTAGAGCCGAGTAGTTTTAGTGTAGGGGTGAATGGCTCTATCTCGATAGATCATAGGGCTGTCTGGCCTATTAGAGTAATGCATAGCTCTGTAGTACTAGGTGCATAATGCTATAAACGTATGAGCTATTAGGCACTTTCCGTTATGGAAATCTCATCTATGCTTAGTATCGATGCATTTCTTGTATGTCATCACAACTCAGCTCGGTAAAAAATGCCCATGCAAACCTCGTATGCACAGGTCTAGTGATCGTTGTAAGAATTCGGTGTGGGAGCATACCTTCGCCATCATCTGTCATCACCTTTCATGAGGAGTACGTATATGAGTTTGCTGTCTATACTTGTGGTCGAAGACGATGAAGGGGTGCAGAGCCTATTTCGCAGGCTGTTGACGCAAGAGGGCCATCAGGTCACGGTGGTTGGGAACGGACAGGATGCGATTCGAGCAGCTCGAGAGATTCCCGTTCATGTGTTGCTGACAGACCTCAAGCTGCCCGATATCGATGGCCTGACCGTTCTGGAGCGCATTCTTCAGATCGATTCGAAGGTGATTGGTATCGTGATGACCGGCTACGGCTCGATCGACGGTGCCGTTAAGGCGATGAAGGCCGGTGCATTCGATTTCCTCACAAAACCGTTCGATAACGAAGCCGTGATTGCCGTCATCAATAAGGCGTTGGCGGCGCATCGTCGTGGCCTGGATACTTGTGGTTCACGGAAATCTGTGCGTGTTCCTTATCAGGCTGAGCAGTTGGTCGGCACCAGTGAGCCGATTAAGTGCGTCCTGGATTTCGTCTCGAAGGTGGCGGACCATGACAGCACGGTGTTGATTCAAGGGGAGAGTGGAACCGGCAAGGAGTTGGTCGCGCAGATGTTACATTTTAACAGTATCCGGAAAGACCGCCCGTTTGTGCCTGTCAATTGTGGAGCCATTCCCGAAAATCTGCTCGAATCCGAGCTGTTCGGCCACGAGAAGGGGGCCTTTACCGGCGCTGCTCACACGCGCATCGGGCGTTTTGAAATGGCGCATGGCGGGACCATCTTTCTCGACGAAATCGGTGAGCTGAGCCTCGGGTTGCAAGTGAAGCTACTTCGCGTATTGCAAGAGCGTTCCTTTGAGCGGGTGGGTGGCACGAAAACTATTGACGTGGATGTCCGTGTCGTCGCTGCCACGAATCAAGATTTGGAGCAGGCCGTCCAGCAAAAGCGTTTCCGGCAGGACCTGTATTACCGCCTCAATGTGATTCCCATCACTACGCCTTCGCTGAAGGAGCGACGGAGCGACATCCCGCAGTTGGTTAATCATTTCATGGAGCGATTGAATCGTACGAAGCAGACATCCATTACAGGCTGTTCTCCGGAGGCGATGACCTGTCTGATGGGACATCACTGGCCAGGAAATATTCGTGAGTTGGAAAACATGATTGAGCGTCTGGTGGTACTGAAACAATCGGGAACCATCGAGGTCTCCGATCTTCCCGAGCATGTCTTCCCGCGATCGACGCCGTCGGATCAGATTGAGGAGCCTTTCATTGGATTTACCGACCAGGGGGTGAGTCTGTCACGAGAACTCGAGCAGCTCGAGCACCGCCTCATCGTCGGGGCGCTTCGCCGAGCCAATGGGATCACCAGCAAAGCCGCCCAGCTGCTTCAGGTCAACCGCACGACGCTCGTCGAGAAATTGAAGCGAAAGGGGCTTGCCCCGAAAGCACAGAGCTGCCTGGCCTTTTAGCGACGGGTCATCGCAGATCGCCTGCGGGCAGGATGCTGAACTCGCCTGCCAGCGTCGTGCCTGCATCGCGCAGTGAGTCTATGATCGGTGGGCTCCGTTGTACGTTCTCATTCGTTATCGGCATGCTGGATGCCCAGTCTGCGATCATCTCGATGCTCCCACTCTCCGGGGTCCACTGATACCACAGTATTGTTTCCACGCTCCGCAAGTTCGTACCCAATGGATTGTCAGCGCAGCGCATCGTGTCCCAGCGGGAATCGAAGGCGGTACGTTAGATGTCCTGACGTGAGAGGGCTAGGGTGCTGTATATTTGTTGCGATGTGATTAAATCAATCCTGCCGAATTCCTTTCTCCTCGTTCTGATTATGTCCGTCAATCATTTGACCTATCTCATGGCCGACGCGTTGACGATTTGACGAACGTCACGATGGCGCAGTAGCCATAGCCATCGATTCCTACGCAGAATGAAGAATTGCACTCGTGCCACAAAGGGCACAGAAATTGCTGAACGTGTCATGTGTCTATGAAAATCACGACATCTTGTCATTGGTTGCTCGCCTGTCTGCTCACGCAGGGTTTCCCGTTGGACGCCGCTGCGGCAACTGAGAGCCAATCGTCTTCCTCTGCGGCATTGCCCCTTCAGGCAGGGGCGGTTCAGGCGAATGCTCCAGCGGCGACCTCACGGCTCACGTTACCCGATGAAGGGCCCCGCTACGACCATCTTGCAGAAGGAACGAATTCGTTGCAGTTTCAGGAGGCGATTGCCTCATTTAAGCATGGGGAATATGCCCTGGCCCGCGAAGAATTCTCCGCGCTCGCCAAGCAGGATCCTGACAACCGACTGATGCCATCGATCAAGGCATTTGTTGCAGAGATCGCGTTGCGTGAAGATCCGACTACTCACGGGCGATCCGAAGCCATTCTCCAATATCGGTCCCAGGTTCGTCAGTACCCGAAAGATCCGAATACGTCTCGTGCGCTTTGGAGAATCGGAGATTTGTATGTCGAGATGGGATGGTTGCAGGAGGCCATTACCGCCTATGAATCTGCCACATTCCATATACAGCTTCGATCCGATGCAGACCGATCCCTGTTGAGTTTGGGCGTCATCCTTGAATCACGCGAACGTTGGGTGGAAGCGGAGCGAGCGTTCGAGTCGGTCCGGAAACGCACGAGCGACGATCGAGTCCTCAGGCGTTCGACATTGGGCTTAGCTAACGCCCTCTATGCGCTCCGGCGCAAGCGAGAGGCCCAACCCCTGTACGACATGCTCTACCAGCGTTGGCCGGATTTCCTCAAAAGCGAACCGCAGTTCTTGCAGCAGTATGGCGATGTTCTCGTCGACACGAATGAGCGGCAGCGGGCCCGTGAGATCGACATTCTTCTGTATAACCTGTATCCGTCGCACCAGTATGCCGG
>Ga0163152_10006067_pt1 | contig 13843 bp, 11 predicted proteins | sample OliLakLV19MP8IB2_FD_148635 | JGI IMG/M metagenome (GOLD analysis project Ga0163152, IMG submission 148635) | Freshwater microbial mat bacterial communities from Lake Vanda, McMurdo Dry Valleys, Antarctica - Oligotrophic Lake LV.19.MP8.IB-2 | ecosystem: Environmental > Aquatic > Freshwater >... | reverse complement strand
GCGAGCGCCGTTACGCTTTGATCTGTTCTGCCAGATAGTTCTCCAGCCCTACTTGCTTAATCGTTTCCAATTGCGTTTCGATCCAGTCGATATGTTGATCCACGTCTTTGGCCATATCCTCAAACATATGCCGCGTGGTGAAGTCGGCCACCTTCGTGCAATGGACCACTCCATCGTTTAACAAGGCGAGCATTTCTTGTTCGGCTTTTAAATCCAGCTTGAGCTGCTCAGGAACAGTTTCTCCTACCTGCACCGTATTCATGCGTTGCACGTTCGGCACACCATCCAGATAGAGAATATGGCCGATGAGCTCGTCGGCATCTTTCATCTCAGCGATACTCCGCTCTCGCACTTTGTGATGGAGCCGTTCATAGCCCCAGTTCTCACACATCTTGGCATGGACGAAGTATTGATTGATGGCAGTGAGATCCGCTGTCAGGATCTTATTCAAGGTATTGATGACACCCTCTTTCGCTTTCATGGCAAGTCCCTCCTTATCAATCAGAAAGTGTTGGGAGCGACGGGGCGCTCACTGGCGCTTACTGACAACGAAAACCAATCAGCCGACAGGCATATTGTCGGCTCCCTGCCGGTGATCTGTCAAGGTGTTTTTACGTAGATAATGAAAACAGTTCTCAGCTTCAGAGACTTGCCTCGACCCCAGTCACTTACAGGGATAGGAGTGGAACGTTCTGAGCGGATGGGAGCAGGATTCAGCCGGCTTCGCGGTAACCACATTCTTCACTACGGCATTGGACGCTACGGCCAATTTGCTTGCTGACTTTCTCGATGAGAAACGGAGCGCTACAGGTCGGGCAGGCCTTGTTGATCGGACGGTCCCACATGGCATATTCACAGGCCGGATATTTGCTGCAGGCAAAAAATGCCCGCGCGCCCTTCTTGGTGCGCTTTTGAACAAGATCGCCACCGCAGCCTGGCTGTGGGCATTTCACTCCCAGCGCAAGCGGCTTGGTCGTCTTACATTCCGGGTACGCAGAACAGGCAATGAACTTGCCAAATCGTCCGGTCTTCACCACCATCGGACTGCTGCATTTCTCGCACTTCTCATCCGTCGTTAACTCAATCTTCGGAACTATTTTAAAGGTTCCATCCTCAAGCTTCTCAAAATTCTGAGTATTTTTGCAGGGCGGCTTGTCCTTGTAGGCAGGGCAGGCGAGAAACTTTCCATTTCGCCCCCATTTAATCTCCATCATCTTGCCGCACTTCTCGCAAGGAAGACCCGTCGGTGGCTCCACCGTGTCCTTGGGGCCAGGAATGGTTTGGGCTTTCTCCAGGTCCGTGGTGAAGGTCCCGTAAAACTCCCGCACGGCCGTCACCCACGGTTTATTGCCTTCTTCGACTGCGTCCAACTCCTCCTCCATGTGCGAGGTGAAATCGACATTGATCAGGTCCGGAAATCCCTTCAGCAGAAAATCGTTCACGGTCCGCCCGGTTTCGGTGGGACCGAACCGCCCATCCACCTTCTCGGCATACTTGCGATCCTGAATCGTGGAAATGATGCTCGCATAGGTGGATGGCCGACCGATGCCTTTTTCTTCCAATTCTTTAATCAGCAACGCTTCGTTATACCGGGGCGGCGGCTGGGTGAAATGTTGCTTCGAGAGTAGGCCAGGAACCGTTTGCCCCTCTAAAGACACAAGCTGTAACTTCTCTCCCTCGTTGAGCAGCGGCAACTGACGCTCCTCTTCCTCAACCTCCTGCTCGCCTTTTTGCTTCTGTGCGAACAACTCCTTATCGACGCCCTCCATATAGACGATCGTATGGCCGGGAAACTTCACGACAGTGCCGGTCGAGCGAAAGAGAAACTTCTCCTTCGTCTGGACGGGGCTCGAGTCTACGCGAGTTACGTCGAAGATCGCAGGGACCATCTGTGACGCAATAAATCGATTCCAGATTAACTGGTACAGCCGATAGACATCCAGCTCTAGGTACTGCTTGATCGATTCCGGATCACGGGACGCCGACGTGGGGCGAATGGCTTCGTGTGCCTCTTGTGCCGCTTTCTGCGTTTTATACAAGTTCGGCGTAGCGGGCAGATACTCAGCTCCGAACCGTTCCTGAATCACCTGTCGTGCTTCGTTCATCGCCTCCGTCGAGATACGCGGAGAGTCGGTTCTCATGTAGGTGATGAGACCGGTCTGGCCTTCCACCCCGATTTCGATGCCTTCATAGAGCTTCTGCGCCAACGTCATCGTTTTCTTCGACGAGAAATGCAGCTTACGCGCCGCTTCCTGTTGGAGCCGGCTGGTGATGAAAGGTGCGACGGGATTCCGTTTCTTTTCTTTTCGCTCAATCGAATCAACGACGAACTCTTTCCCTTGGATGGCATCGACGACGCGCTGCGCATCGGTCGCGGTCTCAATCGATGCATCTTGTCCATTGATCTTCTGCAGCTTGGCTTCGAACGACGGAGGGTTGGTCCCCGACAACAGCACCGCAATCGACCAGTACTCTTCCGCCCGAAACGCTTCCCGTTCCTGTTCCCGTTCGCAAATCAATCGCATCGCCACGGACTGAACCCGACCCATGCTGAGTCCGCGCCGTACCTTGGTCCAGAGTAATTGGCTGCCTTGATACCCGACGATCCGATCCAGCACCCGGCGGGCCTGCTGCGCGTTCACCAGTTTCATATCGACCTGCCCGGGCGACTGCAGTGCGCGCTTAATGGCCGATTCCGTGATTTCATTAAAGAGAACCCGGAACACCTTGCCCTCTGGTTGATCCTTCGATTTCGACTTGGATTTGGACTTCGATTTTGTTTTTGGCCTCTCGAGCAATTCCTGTTCGAGATGCCAGGCGATGGCTTCGCCTTCTCGATCGGGGTCCGACGCAAGATACACCCTGTCGGCCTCGTCCGCCTTTTTCTTAATATCCGCCAAGACCTTCGTCTTCCCCTTGATCGTCACATACTGGGGCTCGAAATCGTGCTCCAAATCCACTCCTAGCTTGCTGGTGGGAAGGTCCTTAATATGCCCGACCGAGGCCATGACGGTATACCCACGCCCCAGATACTTACTGATAGTGCGTGCTTTCGTCGGGGACTCGACAATGATGAGTGACTTGGCCATGAAGACTCCGATTCGCTAGGAGGGTGCCCCTCTCATCCGTACCAAATAATACACGTCCGTGCAACTGTTCGATAATTATGTTCGAAGATATCGCTGTCCCGGCAGCTGTGTAACTTGCTGTCGAAGCTCCAGGGACAAGAGCAACCCCATCACGATAGATACAGATAATCGTGTAGAGACAACCACATCATCCACAGTACTGGGGTCATACGACAAGGCATCATACACCAACTGTTCTTCTTTACCTAAAGGATCGCCGGATACCTTCTTCTCACAAGAAGGCTGCACGCGTACTCGCAGCGCTGGCTCCAACTGCGGCAACAATGCGTCGATGACATCCTGTGCGCGTTCGATCAAGGCCGCACCCTCTTTGAGTAGTGCATTTGTTCCACGACTGGTATCTTGCTTCACAAAGCCCGGAACGGCGAACACCTCTCGGCCTTGTTCAGCGGCCAGTCTTGCAGTAATTAACGATCCGCTGCCGACAGCCGCCTCCGTCACAATCACCCCCAGGGACAATCCGCTGATGATGCGATTTCGCCGAGGGAAATGATGGCTGTGAGGGGCCACACCCATCGCCACCTCAGAGACAATTGCGCCCCGCTCCTCAATCTGCCGACGTAACCGCTGATGTTCCGGTGGATACGTTCGATCGATCCCGCATCCCAGCACCGCAATGGTGCGCCCACCTGCGGCAAGCGCGCCTCGATGGGCAGCCGCATCAATCCCACGCGCCAGCCCGCTCACCACCGTCATGCCTGCTTCTGCCAAATCGTGGCTCAACTCTTCAGTTACGGCACGTCCAGCTGCCGTCGCACGCCGCGCACCCACGATGGCCACCGCCAGCTCATCCTGCTCAGTCAAAGTGCCTGTGATGTATAAGAGTGGGGGAGGGTCCGCAATCATGTTCAGCCGCGCAGGATACTGAGGATCTAACACGCTCAGGACTTCAACGTGCTCACGCTCGATCGCTTCGATCTCACGTTCGATACTTCTGCTGGAGGAACGATCAGGCCCGCGCCGTATTGCATCTGCTAATAGCGGACTACATCCACTCTGAATCAACTCGTCGCGGGAAGCACGCAGGACAGCGTCGGGAGAGCGCCAGGCGCGGACTAACCGAACAATCGTCAGGTCTCCCACTCCATCGATCGCCCGCAAGCGGAGCCAAGGCTCTAACATCAGTCTTGTCATGAGCTGACCGGAAGGCGTACCAGAATCCTTAGGAGAGAAATCCACACCCGCAGTCTGGTTACAAGAAGATTGTGTGAGGCTTGGAGCACGAGAGCCACAATCCTTAGAGAACTGCGAGATCGTACTGTTCCAGGTGCAAGTGTTCGTCCGGCATCACAATGATTTTCGCCACGCACTCGCGCTCCACAGCCTCAAGCCCCTGCCGTTCTTCATCTTGCAACAACCCGACGACTGAAGGGTGGGCGCCGATGACGATCCGCTGAGGCTCAGGGCTGCTGCCGATCCGACGCACATCGCGGAATATCTCATAGGCCACCGTGGTCGGAGACTTCGTATAGCCTCGTCCCTCACAATAGTGGCAGGGCTCAGAGAGCGAGCGGAGGAGGTCCTCTCTCACCCGTTCACGAGAGATCTCGATCAATCCCAAGTCTGAGATTCGAGACACTCGGGTGCGGGCCTTATCGGTCGACATCGCATCGAGCAACGCGTGGTACACTTTGTCACGATTTTTCTCTCGTTCCATGTCGATAAAGTCGACGATAATGATGCCGCCTATCCCGCGCAACTTCATCTGATAGGCTACTTCTTTTGCCGCCTCAAGATTGTTTCGAAGAATGGTTTCTTCCTGATCGCGCTTCCCCACGAACCGTCCAGTATTGACGTCGATAACGGTCATCGCTTCTGTATGATCGATCACAAGATGCCCGCCTGACTTCAGCCAGACTTTGCGGCTGAGAGCCCGCGCCATCTCCTGCTCCACGCCTAGATGATCGAAGAGACTTTCATCTTTGTCGTACAAATGAATGCGTGACGTTTGCTCCGGCGAGAATCGCTGCACGAAGTCGCGAACCGCCTGGTACTCCTCACGCGAATCGATCCATAATCGATCGACTTTCTTCCCGAAAAGATCCCTCACAACGCGAAAACTCAGACTCAGATCGGCATGAAGCAAGGCCGGCGAGCCTTTCTGCTCGCGTTTCGCCAGAATGTCCTGCCAAAGCACGTGCAAAAAGTCGACATCGGAACGCAACTCGTCTTCCTTGACCCCTTCGCTCACTGTGCGGACAATGTACCCGCAACCAGGTTGTCGCACGCGCTTCATAATGTCCTTCAGTCGAGCCCGCTCCTCATCTCGGGCAATCCGGCGTGATACACCGATATGTTCCACGCTGGGCATAAACACGAGATACCGGCCTGGAAGCGACACATATGTTGTCACCCGTGATCCTTTTGTGCCGATCGGCCCCTTGGAAATCTGCACCATCAGCTCTTGCCCTTCGCTCAGCAGCTGCTCGATCGGCTTGGAGCTTTGGCGCCGAGGACCCAGCATATCCCCGTCTTTGTCGGCATCCTTGTCTTCCTCATCCGCATCGACGAGGGTATCGCCCGGCTCGGAATCCAAGGACAGATCCGACACGTGCATGAACGCCGCCTTCGCGAGACCGATGTCTACAAATGCCGCCTGCATGCCGGGCAACACTTTGGCCACTTTTCCTTTGTAAATGTTGCCGACGAAGTCCTTGTGTTTCGCACGGTCTCCAAAGAGGTCCGTGACGACTCCGCCATCCAATACCGCAACGCGAGTTTCCTCGCGTGCAACTGTAATCGCAATTTCTAGTCCCATACCGACTCCTTCCATTCCGTAGAATCGTCGCGCCGACATGCGGGACGAACGCGGGGAATCCCCTGGTTCGGCCTCCATTCGCCGACGCGCTGACTCAACGGTTCGCACCCAACATATAGCGGCTTGCTTCGATCCCGACCCATTCGAAACCGTGCAATCATCTGTCCCTAAAAGAAACTTAATCGACGGCGTTTGACATTCAACAACAGGCCCAACGATGCCATCGTCATAATCGTCGCACTCCCGCCGTAACTCATCAGCGGGAGAGGAATGCCGACGATGGGAAACATGCCCGCCGTCATGCCGATATTGATCACCACGCAAAAACACAGCATGCAGAGAATGCCGACCGCCAACAGTGCCCCGAGCTGATCCTTCGCGCGAGCCACAACTTCGAGCGACAGCCAGATCAACCCGACGAACAACAATAGAAGTACCAGCACTCCGAGAAATCCCCATTCTTCTGCAAACACTGAAAAGACAAAGTCGGTATGTCCCTCAGGCAAAAACTTCAATTGGCTTTGTGTTCCTCCGTAGAGCCCCTTCCCTGTCAACTCTCCTGCGCCAATGGCAATCCGCGATTGGAGCGCATGATATCCCTTGCCGCCTGGATCATACACCGGGTCGACAAACGTCATAATGCGCTGACGCTGATAATCATGCAATGACCCCCACATGATTTCCCAAGCGAAGGGAAACAGCATCAATGAAAATAAAAGGATGACCCCCACCGCCTTCGACCGCATGCCCACCATCAGCAGCATCGCGGCATAAATCGCCAAAAAGCTCAATCCGCTCCCAAGATCCGGCTGCTTCAGGATCAGGAGCAGCCCCGGCAACACCAAGAGTCCCGGAAGCACCACTCGTTGGAGCCAGCCCACCCGCGGCGCCTGTGAATAGTAGTGCGCCAAGGTCAAAATGAGGACCAGCTTTGCGAATTCCGAAGGCTGGAAGGCAAAGGGACCCATCGGAATCCAGCGTTGCGCTCCACGGCTACTCCTGCCTTCAAACAACACGACAGTCAATAGGATTAAGATAATCGCGTAGGCAGGATACGCTAACCGCGCAATCCGATGATAGTCCGAGAGCCACATGACAAGAAACGCGACCGTACCAAGCAGAATCCACACAACCTGTTTGGCATAAAACGGGAACGCAACCCCTTGGTCGTGCGTCACACTGTAAATCGACAGGACACCAATCCCTAGGATGGCAAAGATCAGCCCGATAAAGCGAACATCGAAATTGTCGAAGCCGCGGCTCATATATCCCCGGTCGATCATCGTGTTCCCTGGCCTCCGGCATCCCCTACCCGCACGACGGCGCCATCTTTTACGTGAGAGGGCGCGTCAAGATTTAACTTCACATAGGTCTCTATCAGCTCCTTGGCGAGAGGCGCCGAGGCAGAACCTCCATGGCCCATATGCTCACCCAACACCGCAACGGCGATGGTAGGCGCTTCAACTGGAGCGAAGGCAACAAACCACGCGTGATCACGAAATTTCTTCGGGATGTCTTTCTCCGGACCGGTTCGTAACGCCGTCATCTGGGCCGTGCCAGTCTTCCCGGCAATCGTCACCAGCGCCGACTGCGCCTTTGTGGCCGTCCCCTCTTTAACGACCCCCGCCAGCGCCTCTTTAATCACCGGCAAGATTCCAGGCCTCAGATTTAACGTCCGCTTGAGCACCGCAGGCCGACGTTGGAGTTCCCCCGTCGCTCGATCCATCACAGCTTGGACCAAGCGCGGACGAAACATCGCGCCGTCGTTTGCAACGGTGCCGATCAAACTCGCCATCTGCAACGGAGTGACATTCACATAGCCCTGTCCGATCGATGCCGAAATCGTTTCGCCAGGCAGCCAGGGTTCATTCTTGGCCTTCCTTTTCCATGCCTCGGAAGGCACAATCCCAATCCGTTCAGACGGCAGCTCAATCCCTGTCTCTTCTCCCAACCCAAACTGATGGGCGAAGGAAGCCATGGTCTCAATCCCCATCCGCTGTCCGACCGTATAGAAATACACGTCGCACGATTGCACAAGCGCGTGCCGGAGATCCACTGAACCATGCCCCCCAGCTTTCCAGTCATGATACAGACGGCGACCGAACTGATACCCTCCATTGCAGAAAATGGTTGTCGAAGGGGTCACCGTTTTGGTTTCTAACGCTGCAGCGGCCATCATCACTTTGTAGACCGAACCGGGTGGGTACTGCCCTTGCGAGGCTCGATTATTTAAGGGACGCCCCTCGTCCTGCACGATCTCAGCCCATTGCTTCGGTGTGAGCTCCCGCGAGAGGACATTCGGGTCGAAACCCGGACGGCTCGCCATCGCCAGCACATCACCGGTCCTCGGATCCAGTGCGACAATCGCGCCCGATTCTTCTCCCAACAGATTTTCGGCCACTTTCTGCAGCCGCACATCAATCGTGAGATACAAATTGTCTCCTGCATGGGCCTGCTCCACCACCACGGTTCGTTTCTCATGACCGATGGCATCGACTTCTATGCTTTTTTGCCCGGCTTGACCGCGCATAAGACGATCGAAAAACTTCTCCACACCATATTGTCCAACGATGCTCCCTTGGTGCAGCTCGGAAAATTCAGGTTTCTCCAATTGCTCAGGCGAGACTTCCCCAACATAGCCCAAGAGATGTGACGCCGTCGTTCCGCCAGGATAGTTCCGTTGCGATTCGACTTGGACCATGACGCCGGGCAAATCCAGACGGTGAGACTCGATTAATGTCGCTTCTCGTAGGGTTAAGCGATCTTTCACTTTACGTGGCAGTTGTTTACTGCCGCGAGCCGTCAGTTTCTTCCTGATGAGCGCCTCATCGAGCCCCAGGAGGTTGGTGAGCTGACGAATGAGCCCCTCACGATCTGTCACATCCTCAAGCGAAACATAGAGCGTGAAGCTGGGGACATTATTCGCCAACAAGACCCCGTTGCGATCGTAAATGAGCCCTCGAGCCGGCTCCATGATGACCGAGCGTGTTCGATTGTTCTCCGAGAGATCGCGGTAGTAGGGCCCCTCTCGAATCTGCAAGTTCCAAAGCTGCAGTCCGAGCAACGCCACGACCAGCAACAAGCCGACGCGGAGAATGATCAGTCGGCGTTGGAGTTCCCCGAGTTCAGAATCGTGCAGACCAGCTGTTGCCATGCGTCACAAGTCGCATTCTTCCACGCCCATTAAAAGAGACCGTCCATCCGGTCGGTCCTCAGGCGGGTGAGATCAAACCGTCGAGAGAGTAACCAATAAAATCCCGCCCCCGCCGCCCCGTCAAAACACGCCTGCGGAACGACAATCGACTCGACCATCCACCACATCTGAGAGATGTCGAGACCTTTGAAATTTATCGCAGCAAGTAGCCCGCTCACTAACGATACCAGCAACAGCATTCCTCCCAGCGAGTACGACGTCACTTGCGACACCTGCCGCCCCAGGAATCCTGCCAAGAGACCAACCCCTCCATTCGTAAGCAGGCTCAACCATAGTTCGCCGGCTGAAAATAGATTGAGAACCCATCCGATCGTGAGTCCTATGAGAAGACCTTCCAACTCCCCGGCGAAAAGCCCGATGAGCGCGGCGGCCACAAGCCCCAAATCCGGTTTGATATTCCACAGGCTCAAATGTGGCAATAGCGTCGTCTGCAACGGGACGAGTAGCAGCACGAGAATAAGGTAGAAGAAGAATTTCATGGCAAGGGCTTCTCAAGCAGATCTGCGCCCGACCCTGCCTTCGACGACTGCCCGTACGATGTCTGAATCACCAACACCTCCTCCACACGGCTGACGTCAACTTCCGGCATGAGCTCGGCGGACTGGAAGAGGGCGCCTTCCTGTTTGTCGATGTGGGTAATCGTCCCGATCATCAATCCTCGAGGAAAATCTCCGATGAGGCCTGAGGTCACGACCCGATCGCCATCCCGAAGCGTCGACAACAGCGGGATATACTTCAGCTGGGCCAGCCCTTGCTGAGTCCCCTCCACAATGCCTTCATCTCTCGTCCGCTGAATAAGCCCAGCGATGGCGTTGTTTGGATCAGTCACCAAGAGCACCACCGAAGACACCCCCGTCGTTTTCACCACCCGCCCAACAACACCGGCAGGTGTCACGACTCCCATGTCCGGCTTGATCCCATCGCTTTCGCCCTTATTAAGGATAATGGTGCGATACCGATTCGTGGCATCACGCCCGATGACTTGCGCAGCGACCATCGTGGGAAGGGCCTGTTCTTTAAATCGCAACAACGCCGTCAATCGCTCTGTCGCAGCAGCCGACTCTCGCAACCGGCTATGTTGCCCGCGTAGCCATTCGTTTTCTTTCCGCAGTTGTTGGTTCTCTTCTCGAACTCCTTGCAACGCCACGTACTGTTCCCAGCGATCCGCAATGCCGGTATCGATGGACGCGATGGCTTCGAGTGGGACACTCACGGCGTATCCGACCGGCCCACCCAGATACTGTGAAAGTCCTTGGATCTGATTGGGGAACAGGAAAAGGGCTACCAGCAACAGGGCAAAGCAGGCAAGCGCAATACGTTTGGTACCGTAGGGAGAACTAGAGTGAGCCATCCACATAAGGGAGTTCGGGATGGAACCTTATCGGTAGGTATTAGCCTGGGACATCACCGACACTTTAGCGAGCAGATCCAATTCATCGAGGATTTTCCCGACCCCTAAGACCACGGAAGTCAACGGATCGTCCACGGTGATGATCGGCAGATTTGTTTCCTCTCGAAAGCGCGTATCCATGCCCTTCAGCAAAGACCCTCCACCCGTGAGGACAACGCCACGATCGATGATGTCACCCGCCAATTCAGGCGGGGTATTCTCCAGTGCCACTTTAATCGCGTTGACGATTGTTCCGATCGGCTCCTGCAGCGCTTCCCGGATTTCTGCGTCATCCACCACCAGCGTGCGGGGGATACCAGAAATCAAGTCGCGCCCTTTGATCATCATGGTTTTGCGTTCTTCAAAGGGATAGGCGGATCCGATTTCGAACTTAATCCGCTCCGCCATATGTTCACCGATGAGGAGATTGTACTTCTTTTTGATGTAATTCATGATGGCATCGTCCATGCGATCGCCCGCAACTTTGACGGACTCGCTATAGACGATTCCACCGAGCGAAATGACGGCGATATCGGTCGTGCCGCCGCCGATATCAACCACCATGTTGCCCGAAGGTTCGGTGATCGGAAGACCGGCACCAATGGCAGCTGCCACAGGCTCTTCGATCAGATAGACTTCCCGGGCCCCGGCTAATTCAGCCGAGTCTCGAACGGCCCGCTGCTCCACTTGTGTAATGCGTGACGGCACACCGATGATGATGCGTGGACGCACGAACGCACTGCGGTTGTGCGCTTTCTGAATGAACCGCTTCAACATCTGCTCTGCCATCTCAAAGTCGGCAATCACGCCTTCCTTCATCGGTCGCACCGCGATAATGTTGCCAGGCGTGCGGCCCAACATTTTCTTCGCCTCTATGCCGACCGCAAGTACTCGTTCCGTCTTTTTCTCAACCGCCACAACCGAAGGTTCGTTCAGGACGATCCCTTTCCCATGCACATACACGAGGGTCGAGGCCGTTCCGAGATCGATGGCCAGGTCGTTTGAGAACCACCCGAAAATATCGCTACCAAAGCCCACGATTATTCTCCCTTCCCCTCACACGAGGGAAGCGCTCAGTCAGGCGATACCAGACGCCCAACATCCAAGACTTGGGTACCGGCTACCTCATCACCAAACCGCCGCCCCTGCTCGTTTCCAACGATCAATACCGCTTCGAATGCAATAATTGCTATCGATATAAGCCATCCCACATAAGGAACAGCGAAGGCCACGTGCGCTACCGCAAAGGGAAGATTACGGATAATGGATTCCCGAAAGCCTGCCGCCTCACGCTGACCTGGAAGCACGGTCTGAAGACCAATTAACCGTTTACCGATGCTACGCCCGCCGGAAAATCCATCAGCGATCAGTATATACGCCAATCCCCCAAGAAAACCTACCGGCACGAGCATTTGACCAGCTGCCGCAACAATAAACAAATCGATCAGTCGGGCGATACCACGGTTCAACATCTGCGCCTTGGGATAGACCCCGGCGCTGATTGACTGAACCCCTCTGACCTCCTCTGTCAAGGGATCTCCTTACAATTAGAGGCAAAGTATAACAAATCGAACTACCTAGCACAAACAAAGAGCATTCTTCTGCAGGTCAGACATTGTACGCAATCTTCCTCGGCATGATGAGCGAAAACTCTACTCGATCGTGAGAGGGTCGTGCATAGCGCGGTGGTCTCTTGCCTTTATGCAGGCCCCCTGAGTAGAATCCACATAGGCGAGTATTTCCAGAGGTTGTCATGCTTAAATTGATTCGCGAAGGGTCGCACAGCTATCCCTGGCTTCTCAAAGCTATCATGGGGGTCATCGCCCTTACCTTCCTCGTCACGATGGGTTGGTGGGGATTCGGCGAGCAGCAAACCGGCACCGCCGTCGCCTCAGTCGGAGATCTCACGGTGTCTCACGATGAATTCAGGCGTGCCTATGAAAATACGTACCGTTTCTATAAGGACAAAGTCCCTGGAGAATTCAAGGACGAAACGATCAAGCAATTAGTGGTGGATCAACTGGTCGACAATCGAACCTGGCTCATCGCGGCAAAAAACATGGGCATCACTGTCACTGACGACGACTTGCGCGACGTCATCATGCAGATCCCTGATTTTCAAAAGAACGGCACCTTCGATCCGGAAGTCTACAAACAGCTCCTGGCAGCGAATCATTTGACGCCTGCAACATTTGAAGCAATGGAAGCGAAGGAAGTACTGAGCAACAAGGCCAGGATGATCATCCGCGACGCCGTCGCCCTCACTCCTGCCGAACTTGCCGAAGCGCAAGCTCTCACATTGCGGCAAACAGAATCAGATCCTGCGAAAGCTGCCGAAGCGAAAGACCGCGCCATACAGGACGTCCTCTTTCAAAAGCAGCAGCGCGCGCTGATGGCCTACACGCAATCCCTCAAAACGACCATCCCCATCAAGATCAACCGCGAGTTGCTGTAGAGCCCCTCGTCAGAAGCCATCAGGTCATTAAGTCCTACAACAGCCAATCTTCGTCCGGGACTTGCGGACGTGAAGACTTGATGACGCTCAGACTCTGTCAGCAAGCTGCGGAAAGCTCAGTTTGTGGGCAATACTCCGTTGGAATCTGACCGAATAGGCCGATGACAAAATCGCCGCAGGATGCTCAAAAAGACCGTCCAGCAAGGCCGCAGCGAGTGAAGACCGGAAGCGTACCCTCTGGGGTACGTTGAGGGTCTGAGCGGTGCGAGAACGCCGCTGGCGGACTTTTTCAGCACCCTGCTAGAGAATCAACATCGCATCGCCGTAGCTATAAAAGCGATAGCGCTGTCGAACCGCCTCAGCATAAGCCTGTCTGAGAAATTCTGTCCCGGCCAATGCGGAGACCAGCATCAGCAATGTGGTCCGTGGCAAGTGAAAGTTCGTAAGAAGGGCGTCCACCGCCTTGAACGAGAACCCCGGCGTCATAAACATATCCGTCTCTCCTTGGTAGGGTCGGATCTGGCCATCCGCGCGAGCCGCAGTTTCGAGTGCGCGTACGACCGTGGTCCCAACAGCCACAATTCGCCTTCCTGTTGCGCGCGCCTGTTCGATAGCACGCACCGTCTCTACTCCGACATCGACCCACTCCGCGGCCATTCGATGATCTTCGATCTGATCAACCGTCACCGGCTTGAACGTCCCAACACCGACATGCAGTGTGACAGCCCTCAGTTCGACCTCTCGCTGTCGCAGTCGGGCCAGCAAATCCGATGTGAAGTGGAGTCCGGCAGTTGGCGCGGCAATCGCGCCCTCATGCTGCGCAAACATCGTTTGGTACCATGCTCGATCCTGGTCGGTCGGCGCCCGCTTTATGTAA
>Ga0163152_10006065_pt1 | contig 13845 bp, 12 predicted proteins | sample OliLakLV19MP8IB2_FD_148635 | JGI IMG/M metagenome (GOLD analysis project Ga0163152, IMG submission 148635) | Freshwater microbial mat bacterial communities from Lake Vanda, McMurdo Dry Valleys, Antarctica - Oligotrophic Lake LV.19.MP8.IB-2 | ecosystem: Environmental > Aquatic > Freshwater >... | reverse complement strand
GTTCATGGCCTTCAACACCAAAGGTTGCCCAGTCATTAAGTTCTTGAGTGAGGGATGCTTTTACAGACTTTGGTTGTAGCCCTAATGAATTACCGGTAAAGTAGAGGCTTGGTTTGCTATTTACTTTCGGAATAAAAAATTGATTGCGAAATGATTTTAGGGAATCTTGCTTATCAAGACTTTTGGCGAAGGCCAGCGTAGGTTCAAATTTCATTTTGTACTTACCTGTTAAGTATAATCTAGATTTTATCTGCCATGTTGAAAACTATGATTGTTCGCGTAAGTTATTCTCGATTTGCTAAAATTTTGTTTGAGCCGCGTTTCTTTTTTCCACGAGGTACGCCTTTGGATTTTTGAAAAGTTATTTTTTTTCCTGTTGCTTTGAAATGAGCAATTATCTCATTTATCCTCTTTCTTTCCTGACTTGTTAACAATGACGGTTCTACTAGTAAGTCAACTCCTTCAGGTTCTTTAATGCTGTTGGTTAGCCTGTCAATCTCAATTTGTATCCGATATTTTGGCTGTTTCCCCACACCATAAAGGTACAAAAATGGTATTACTTATTTGATGGCAATCACACAAACCGTGGATCGGTTTCCATCACCGTGCCGCATTTTTTACAGGTTCGCAATTCTTTCGACCCATAGAATTCGCGGAAGCGGGGAAGAAAATCTTTTTCAATATTATCCAAATGAAAACGGTATTCATGAAGTTTGGTATTGCAGTTATCACAAAACCAGATGAGTCCATCCAGTGTTTCTTGTTCTAGCCGCTTACACTCTATTACCAGGCCAACAGAACCCGCGGGGCGTTCAGGTCGGTGTGGCACGCGTGCAGGAAGCAAAAACATTTCTCCTTCTTTAATCGGAATGTCTACCGCCTTATCATCTTCCTGAATGCGAACATTTATGTCGCCTTCAAGTTGATAAAATAATTCTTCGGTTTCATTAAAGTGATAATCCTTGCGGGCATTAGGGCCGCCCACAATCATAACGATGTAGTCGCCTGCATCGGCATATAAATTTTTATTCCCTACTGGCGGTTTTAGTAAATCCCGATTTTCAGTAATCCAGCTTTTTAAATTGAAAGGTTTTCGGATAGCCATAGTTTATTTTTACGATCTTACTTCGATTTATAAAGGAAAGTTAAGGTTCTTTTATCTTTACAAAAAATCAATTCTATGAATCTGGATTTAAAAGGGAAAAGAGCGCTTGTTGGCGGCAGCACACAAGGAATCGGTAAAGCTTCAGCCATCGAGTTAGCTCAATTAGGGGCAGCCATTACGTTGCTTGCACGAAATGAAGAGACACTAAAGAAAGTACTAAAGGAATTGCCAACTCAATCAGAACAGAAGCATAATTACCTAGTTGCTGATTTTAATTTTCCAGATCAATTAAAAACTGTTGTTGAAAAATTTGTTAGTGAAAACAATATTGACATTCTAATTAACAATACTGGTGGGCCACCGGCTGGTCAGGCTATCGATGCCGCCCCCGAAGACTTCATAAAAGCATTTACTGCGCATCTAATCTGTAATCAGATTTTAGCACAAGCCGTTGTGCCGGGGATGAAGCAATCTGGTTATGGAAGAATTATTAATGTCATTTCTACATCTGTGAAAATTCCAATTATAGGATTAGGAGTATCGAATACTACACGCGGAGCCGTGGCCAACTGGGCAAAAACAATTGCAACTGAGTTAGCTCCTTTTGGAATTACTGTTAACAATGTTCTTCCCGGAACTACCATGACGGGTCGTTTAGATGCCATCATTAAAAATAAGGCTGAGAAATCAGGAAAGACTTATGGTGAAATCAAAAACGAAATGATTGCCGAAGTGCCTGTAGGAAGAATTTCGGAACCTGCAGAGGTAGCCGCGATCGTTGCTTTTCTGGCGAGTCCTGCTGCGGGATATATTACAGGTATAAACATGCCGGTGGATGGTGGAAGAACTGGAAGTTTGTAATTCTATCTTATAGTAATATTTATATCGCTCAGAATTTTGAAATGCTAAATTTCAAGGGTGAGCCCTAATATAATGCATCCATTTATTTAATTCCACGCTGTTCAACAAAGGGAATTGTAATCAATAACGAAGTGCCATAGTTTGGTGAAGAGTTGATTTCTAGCTTTCCATTTAATGCCTCAGTTCTGGCTTTCATCTGTGTTAAGCCCAGGCCTTTGTGAAGGTTAAGGTCAAGTCCGATGCCATTGTCTTCGATAGCGATAATTAATTCCTGATCATACCCGAATAGTTGAATGTCGGCCTCAGAGGCACGGGAATGTTTAGCTATATTGTTTAGTCCCTCTTGAATGATCCGATACAGTTGATGAATTTCGTGCTCGGGAATTTTTTCCGGAAAATCATAGCATTGTAGCATGAATTTTATTTCCGTATTTTTTTTAAAATGAGCTATCAAATCGGTTACTAATTGAGGTAGCCCTTTGTACCTGATACCTATTGGCATTATTTGATGAGAAAGATTGCGGACATCCTCTGAAAGAGCGATGATTTCATTTTCAATAAATGCTTTGTTCTCTGATTTTGAAAGAGTAACCAATCGTCTCAGATTACTTAATCGACTGCCCACATCATCGTGAAGTTCGCCTGCAATGCGCTCCCTTTCTTTTTCAACACCCAGCACATAGGATTGCATCATTTGTTTTTGGTGCTGATGAAGTTTTTGAATCAAATTATTTCGTTCATCGTACACTTTTTTCATCAAAAAAGTAAGAGCCAAAGAAAATACTAACATTTCAATTAGAACGCCCACGAACAAAAGGCTAAAGGGGAGCACTTCAATCCAACCAAAATCTTCCATTATCAACAGAACACCCGATACTAAAATGGCCGAATAGGCAATAAGAAAAAATAAACTTGTGGATTTTTGTTTTGAAAAAAACTTTAATGCTCCAAAAAATAGGGAGATGTTGGCAATACCTGAAAGGGATAAAATGATAGGAATCATCAATAGACCGTGAGTGAAAAAGATTGATTTTAAAAAGGGGGTTACACTAAGCAGTATAATAAAAATGATAATGATGGAATTAAGAAGTTGATTTAAAAAATTTGAGTGGGTTTTAATTTTTAGAAAATGCTTTGAAAAAAGTATAAAGGTTATGGTTGTCAGGCCATTTATCAGCATTCGAAACAAGCTGTTGAAATTACCCCAGGTTGGATACAGCACTTGAAAGCTTAATCCTTCAAAGGTCGCCAGAAAAACAATAGAGGTAATGATAAATAAAGCATAGAGAAAATAAATTCTTGTTTTTAAAAATACGCCAGCGGCCAAGCTATAAATCGATACCAGTATCATCATCCCAAAACTGATTCCAAAAAATAAAGTATTAAGTGTCGATTTATTTCGGTGAGCGCTTTCTGTCCAAATAAAGGCCGGAATATTTAAAGAGCTTTTCCTTTTTTCTATTCGGACGGCCAGAGTGAAATTATCCAATCCACAATCATTCAAGGGCCAAATAAAGTTTCGGTGCTGTATATATCGGTTGCTAAAGGCGTGAAAATCTCCAGTTTCCTGTCCTAGCTGAATAATTTTTGAATCACCTATGCAATACGTTTGAATCCGGTCGATGTGTGGATTTTGAATTTCGATGAGCAACTTCTCCCGATTTCCTTGAATATTTTTGATCGGGATTAACAACCAATACGTGGTGTCGTTGTAGCCAAAATTAAACTGACTTAAGCGGTCAATATTTTTGAATTTTCGCACAAAGGAGGCAATTGAATCGATGGGTGTGGTGGCTGATGCCGCCAGATAATAAGCGTGATTAATAAGTGACAGTTTACTTTTGATTTGACTTGCGTCAAGGGTATCCAATGACTGTGATAAAGCAGGCAGTGAAGAAAAGAAGAACAGTAAATTAAAGCAACTTATTTTCATGTGAAAAGTTCACAAGCTCCACAAGGCTATTTATCCTGAGCTTTTTTAAAATATTTTTGCGATGAGTATCGATCGTGTGGACACTGAGAAAAAGCTCAGTGGCAATTTGCTGAGAAGATTTTCCCTTCGCAAATAACGGAATCAACTCCAACTCTCGCCTGGTCAGTTTCATTTTATTGACGAAGCTATCACGAAACAACAACTTATCATCTCGCTCTTTTTGAAGCGCCTGAGATAAATAAAAGTGTTGTTGGTAAACGCAGGCCAAGGCGAACAAAAGCTCCTCGTTACTAATATTTTTTTGAAGATAGCCGTTGGCTCCTTGCTTTTGAGCTCGTTGAATCAGGGAATCATCCTGGTACATGGTTAGGATAATAATCTTTAACGAAACGTTAGTTTTTCTTATTTCGTCAAGCAGGGTGAACCCATCGGTATCATTTAAATTTAAGTCAAGTAACAGGATATCTGGGTACGTTCGCTCGAGCAGTGGTAAAAGTTGGGAGCCTAATTCCGTTTTGCCAACTAATTCATAATCAGGACTTTCATTAAACAACAATTCAAGTCCCTTAATAATAAGTGTATGATCTTCACACACTAAAATTCTTTTCTTCACAAGTAATCTGTCCACAATTTTCAATAATAAAAAAAATACCCGGTATCGGGTATTTCCTGCCGAATGTTTTTTTGTTTTTTTTGATCCGTTACGTGATCTTAATTATTGATAAAAAACACCTGTTTGAACTGGAACTCTAAAATCATTGGCTTATTATTCTTAGTTGGTATATCCCATATTTCTGCCAGCCAGTCGCGCATGTATGTATTAACCAGCTTCAACGGAGGCACCGAAGAATTAGGAGTCTCGTATTACGATTCCGATGGTAAGCGTATAGGGTATCTTACAAAATTCGCGACACCTGGCTTAGAACTGGCGGTAGAAAAACGGATTGCAGGAAGTTTGTACGCGTATACGGGTTTGAGTTTCACACAGTTTAAAAGTACCTATCAGGAACCAGGGATTTCTCAGCAAAGTCAGGTTAATCAATCCTTTGTTGGAATGCCCCTCTTACTTCGTCTGAATTCAGAAAATAGAAACAATACTTACTTCGATTTTGGCATAGTACCTACCTTTCTTACAAAAGCCTACCTGAAAGAGTCAGATTCCTTCGACCCCGATAATACGGGGTTGATTATTACGGATGAGGGTGATGTTGCAAAATATATTCCGCGTTGGGGGATTATGTACAAGATGGCTTTTAGTGTTGCTATTAAGCGCGTTATCATAGGATCTTATTTAGCCGTCAACCTGGCCAATGTAGGCAATGGAAGTTTGCCGCAAAACTGGAAAGTTGATTCGTCAATCTTTATGTCCTATAACTCCAAACCCGTTTGGGCAACCTATGGTTTACATATTGGATTCAGAATAAAATGAGAAAATGGCTACTAATTTTTTTGACCGCGGTTACTATTACTTCAGGTTATGCGCAATCTGCTAAGTTTCGAAAAAAAGCGAATAGACTTTTTTTAACAAGTTCTTTTGAGAAGACTGAGCAAATATTGCAGTCTGCCTCTGCAGAAGCTTTGCAGAATGGTAAGAAGGAAACTTTCATCTGGTTTCAGCTATTACTTGGTGAGAACTACCAACGGAATGGGTACATGGTAGAGTCCGAGAAAGCCTTTAGCGTGGCCCTTCAGGAATCCAGAAAATTATTGCCAGTTACTGGAAATCATTATTATCTTGATCTTAAGGTGACCCAACGAACAATATTCGATGCCTTTGATAAGATGGCCTACTTTTATCTCGCAATCGGAAATATCCGTAAAGCCGAAGAACTTTTCAACGAATCAAAATCTTTGCGAGATGGATACTTCGCTAGAAATAATGTTCATCGCGCGCTGCCCTTAGCAGGATTGGGAAGTGTTGCTTTCCGCAACAAGGAATATGAAACTGCCAACAACTATTTTTCGCAAGCACTTATTATCCTTAAAAAATCACCAACTACCGGCTATAACTTTGATCTGGTTTATAGATTGATCTACAATGATTTGGTAGAAATTTGCCTGGCAACCAATAGAATAAGTGAGGCGCAAAATTACCTGGGGTTACTAGCTCTCTCTTCTTATTCTGTTGCTACCTATGGCTCTTTAGCGGCCAAGAATGCCGAAACAGCCCGTATTTTTGATGTTTATGCCCGCAATGCGCTTATCAAAGGTGATTATAAAAAAGCGCAACAATATCTTGACCGAGGCCGGGATTTTATTTCCACCAATCAACTTGGTAGCCTAATCAATTTTAAGATTGAACTCACGCAGGGCCGCTTGTATTGGGTAAAGAATGACTTTACAAAGGCTGCGGAAACCTTCAAATCGGTAATGAAAAATTACAGTCAATTCATAGCCAGCAATTTTGCGCTATTGAGTGAATATGAAAAAGAGAAATTTTATTATACGCTTAAAGAGGATCTGGAGATATTCAATGCCTTTGTTTTGGATTGTCATAAAAAAAATCTGGCAACAAGCCTTAACCTTTATGAAGCTGTCTATGATAACCAGCTTAACATGAAGGCACTCTTGTTAGGAAGTATAAATAAAAGAAAAAACATAATAATTAACAGTGGCGACCCGGAGCTTATCGGTCTTCAATTTGAGTTAGAGCAGGCTCGGGCGCGTTTATCAGGATCTTACTATACCAAAGATGTAGGCGGTCAGATTGAGACACTCACCAAGGAGGTTGAAAGGATTGATAAGGAGCTGAATAGACGAATTAATTTTATTCAATCGCCAAGCATAACATGGCAACAAGTTAACAGCGCTGCACCCGAAGGCGAGACTGCAATAGAAATTGTGCGAGTTTCAAATATTGATCCTACCATCGGAAGGGCAAAGGATAATAAGATTAGTTATTTGTTGTTGATGAATTTGCACAACGAAAAACTAACCGGATTTTCGATTCATGGTGGGGAAGAGTTAGAAACCCGGTATGCTCGCTTCCATCGAAATTCAATTGTTGCCCAAACTGAAGATGACCGTTCTTATGACGCGTTTTGGGAGCCTATTCGAAAACATCTCAAATCTTCCAAACGGATTTATATTTCACCGGATGGTATTTACAGTCAGATTAATTTGAGTGTTTTGAAGAATCCCCGCACGGGTAAATTCTTAGTGGATGAAACCGATATTGTTTATCTGACGAACACATCAGATATACTGAAACAGGAAAAAATAAGCTCAGAGCAAACCGCTTTTTTACTGGGAAGACCGAGCTACGCGGCTTCAATTTCCAGTTCCGGTAAAGAAGCTCTTCGAGCTATTCAGAATACAGAGTTGATGTCATTGAAGGAACAGAAATTTGCTGACCTTCCGGGGACTGAGCAAGAAATTCTAATCGCAGCGTCAACACTCACAAAATCGGGATGGAGCGTTACCAACTATATCGGGGATCAGGCAACTGAACACAATCTTAAAGCGGCAAAGAACCCCGGTATTTTACACATTTCAACCCATGGGTTTTTTATAGGCGACACCACCGGAGCAATCAATCCGATGATCCGATCTGGCTTATTATTGGCAGGTGTTAGTAACAAAAATAGTGACCAGAATCAGGATGGGATTCTTACTGCTTATGAAGCAGCGCTATTGAATCTTCAAAAGACTAAATTGGTTGTTCTTTCTGCGTGCGAGACAGGTTTAGGTGAAGTGCGCAACGGTGAAGGGGTATACGGACTCCAGCGCGCCATTACTTCAGCTGGCGCTCAAAATCTTCTAATGTCTTTATGGAAGGTAGATGATTTGGCTACCAGTGAACTGATGCAGGTATTCTACCAGCGATGGACACCCCAAACCAATATCCGCGATGCATTCCGACAAGCTCAATTGGAAGTACGTAAAAAATATCCGCACCCTTTTTATTGGGGTGCATTCATTATGCTAGGAAATTGATATGAAGAAAGTAATATTTTTGTTTGGAGGTATTTTTTTGTTTTTGGGCGCTGAGGCTCAGTTCAATGCTTCAGCTGTTTTGGGCTTTAATAATACCTCCATTGGAAGCTCAAAGGAATCCAAACTTCCAACCAGCCGCCAGTTAACGGTTGGTTTGGAAGTTGAGGCGTTGTTAAAGGGTAAGCATCTGCGGTCCACTTATTTTTCGCTGAACACCGGTGTTTATTATCTCAAAAACGGATACAAAGAAAGTTACTACTATACTTTATTTACCGGAACGCCAAGGCCAATTTATTCTTCGTTAGAAACTACCTATGTGGAAATACCCCTTCAACTTCGGCTGCACATACAACCCTTGCCCTTAATTGAGAGTTGGACAATTTTTTTTGGAGGTGGGATATCAAACAATATATTGTTGGATGCGTCATTAAATGAACTTACAGTAGAAGAGGGGTTTGGGACTGGCATCCAAACCTATAGCGATAATCAAACCATTACAGACTACGGCAAAAAGAGTTATCTATTCTCAACGCTTGAAATAGGTATGATGGTAAATCGTTTCAGGATTATAATTCGAAAAAAAACATCCTTACAGGATATGTACTTTGAGGGGTTAACAGGAAATTGGGGGGTTCCGGCCGATCGGTCCACCTATATGGTCAATCATGACAATACAGGTAAATTAACAGAGCGCCATATTGAGGTATTAGTGGCGTTTACATTTCTCAAATAGAACGGAGTTATTCAATTCATACTTTTCTGCATTCAGCGCGGAGATCATTTTCTACAAAATTGGTTTTGGTGTTTCTCTAAAAGGCCTGATTTAAAATTAGGTCTTTTTATTTACGCCTTATCCCTATCTTTTTAACCCAGATTATGCATTAGGTTGCATAATCTGCCCGTATGGTTGACGATACTGACGTTTACTGTCAGGATGTCAAGGTTAAACCCTGATGCTACTATCAGGATCATGGCCGAAGCGTCATGACCTGACAATGAAAATCACCCAATGGGGAGAATATTTTTCAACGTAAGTATTTGATTTTCATTCGTCAAATTATGCAAATGCATTTCTATTGCATAATGTGCGTTTAATTTTTAAACGGCTAAACTAGTCAGTACAGGCAAGCTCAGGATTTTTGGTGTGCTGGCGGAAGAACCGGAAGTTTGTAAATTTGGTTCTCGAAATTTGTCTGTAGCTATGTATAGGGTCTTAGTAGGAATTCTCTTTCTCTTTTCAATTAAAGGATTGGCTCAACCGCCCATCTTTATAAATGATGATTTTAGTTCTAATGTCAACGCGTGGTGGACAGGTGCTGGAGATACCTACTCGATGAAATTGGAGAATGGTAAATACCTTGTGACAACAACAGAAAAAGATAAAGGGCGGTTTATAACCATCAGCCCTTACATGGATAAGAAAAAAGATTTCTCCATTGAAGCAACTTTTATTCAAAAATCGGGCAGTGAGAATAATGGCCTCGGGTTACTTTGGGGAAATAATGGCGATGGTAAGCATCAGGAATTTATTATTACCACCAATGGATATTATAAAATAAAGAGCCCGGAAAAAATTGATAAAATCAATGAATGGGTAACAAACAAAAAAATAAATCTGGTTGGGCAAGCCAATCATTTAAAAGTAGAACAGCGCAAAGGGAAGTTATATTATTATATTAATAACGAAGAGGTTGCAAGCATAACAGCTTTGCCTATTTACGGAAACAGAATGGGAATTATCAACTACACCAATATGGAATTGGAAGTTGATGATTTTATTTTTCGACAGGATGTGAAAATAAATTTGCCACCTAACCTAACCACCGGGTTGGTTAAAGAAAACCTGGGGCCGAATGTAAACTCAGTTTATGATGACTTAGGGCCTCACATTACTGCGGATGGAAAAATGCTTTTGTTTGGCCGCGAGCATTCGCCCGATAACCTGGGTGGAAAAGAAGATGGTGAAGATATTTGGATGACTACCACCAAAGATGGAGTTGCCTGGTCGAAGAGTGAAAACATGGGTACTGCTATTAATGATAAAAACGCAAATAATTTGGCAGCCATCAGTGCAGATAATAATATGCTTCTCTTCTGCAAAACGGATGGATTTCAAGTCAGGAAGAAAGAGGAAGAGGGCTGGTCGGAGCCAACGTATTTGAATGTAAAATTCAAAAACGAGTCTAAAAATATGGAGGGCAATTTATCGCCTGATGGGAAAGCAATTTTATTTACATCAAAGTTAAAGCAAAACCTGTTTTACAATCCTGATGCAGAAAATAAGGAGAAAGACATCTATGTTACAGTGCACGATGAACAGGGTAATTGGTTGGATCCGATTAACATGGGTGAGAAAATAAATACCGAGGGTGATGAGATTTCACCTTTTTTGGCGGCTGATGGACGCACATTGTATTTCGCTTCGAACGGCCGGCCGGGGTATGGCAGTTATGACATCTACATGAGCAAGCGCAACGGCAACTCATGGACCGATTGGAGTGAACCTGTTAACCTGGGACCAGAAATAAATACAACAGGATTCGATGCATACTATACACTGGCTGCTTCAGCCGACTATGCCTACATGGTGAGCGATCGCAATTCTTTAGGCTTATCAGATCTTGTACGAATTAAATTACCAGAAGCAGTTAAACCTGATCCGGTTGTTTTATTGTTAGGGCGCACATTAAATGCAAAAACGAAAGAGCCTATAAAGACTGAAATTCTTTTTGAAGATTTATCCACACAAAAGGAAATTGGCGAGGCAATTTCAGATCCTAAAACGGGTTCGTATAGGATTGCATTGCCTAACGGGAAAAATTATGGAATTCGTGCCCAGGCAAAAGGGTATCTATCAGTAAATGAGAACTTAGAATTAGCATCGGTAGTTCAGTATAAGGAAATTGAAAAAGATTTGTTTTTGATTCCGATTGAAGCGGGTGAAAGTATTGCCTTGAACAATGTATTCTTTCAACAAAGCCGGGCAATATTGAAGTCTGAATCTTTTCCTGAACTAGATCGATTGGTGGAGATCATGAATGAAAACCCAGCGATCGGCATCGAACTGAGCGGGCACACCGATAATATAGGAAATAGAAATGCATTGATTAAACTTTCTGACGATCGGGTGGCAGCTGTAAAAACTTATTTGGAAGAGAAGGGAATTAAAAAAGGAAGAATCGCAGGCCGCGGTTATGGTGGATCGCGACCTATTGCACCCAATGACACCAATGAAAACCGTCAACGAAACCGAAGAGTGGAAGTAACGATTACCAGAAAGTGATTGCTTACTTTTGATTTACGATGGATCAAATTCTAAATTATATAAATGGCAAACTTGAAAAACCTATTTCGGGTAGCTATCTGGATAATATAAATCCGGCAGAAGGAAAGGTTTATAGTTCGTTACCGGATTCTGATTTTAACGATGTACAAAAAGCAGTTGAGGCTGCGAGTAACGCATTCGCTTCCTGGTCAGAAATGTCCGCTGCCAAGCGCGCTGAGATTCTTTTAAGAATTGCTGAATTAATTGATCGCGACTTAGATAAGTTAGCGTTAGCGGAAAGTATTGATCAGGGTAAGCCGCTCAAGCTTGCCAAGTCAGTGGATATTCCAAGGGCTTCGGCAAACTTACGTTTTTACGCAACTGCATCTATGCACGTTAGTTCCGAATCGCACTTGATGGAGGGCGAAGCAATTAATTATACAACTCAAACTCCTATTGGCGTAGCTGGTTGCATCTCGCCCTGGAACTTACCACTCTATTTATTTACATGGAAAATTGCTCCGGCCTTAGCAGCGGGTTGCACGGTAGTGGCAAAGCCATCGGAACTTACACCCATGACAGCATTTTTATTTTCTAAGCTTTGCATAGAATCCGGATTACCAGATGGGGTTTTAAATATTGTTCACGGATTAGGAAGTAAAGTTGGGCAGGCTATTGTTGAACATCCCGATGTTTCTGTCATATCATTCACTGGCGGAACTGTAACCGGAAAAAAGATAGCATCTACTGCCGCACCGATGTTTAAAAAACTTTCACTTGAGTTAGGCGGAAAAAATCCCAATATCATTTTTACTGATTGTGATTTTGAGCAAGCGGTAAGCACATCCATTCATTCTTCCTTTTCTAATCAAGGTGAGATCTGTTTATGCGGTTCAAGAATTTTAGTCGAGCGCAGCTTATATGAAAAATTTGTTGCAGAGTTTGTAAAGCGTACCAAAGAACTTGTGGTTGGCGATCCTTTAGAAGATAAAACCCGGATAGGAGCAATGGTGTCCGAAGCGCACATGAATAAAGTGCTTTCATATATTGAATTAGCCAAAACCGAAGGTGGTGAAATTATTTGTGGAGGAAATCAGATTTCCGTTGCCGGCCGTTGTGCGACTGGTTATTTTATTGAGCCAACCATTATTGTAGGCCTAGATCAAAATTGCAGAACAAATCAGGAAGAAATTTTTGGACCCGTTGTTACCATCATGGCTTTTGATACCGAAGAAGAAGCGATTAATTATGCTAACTCAAATGCCTACGGTTTAAGTGCCACTATCTGGACAGAAAATTTAAAGCGAGCACATCGGGTATCGCACCAAATTAAGAGTGGAATTATTTGGGTTAACTGCTGGCTGCTGCGCGATCTGCGCACGCCCTTTGGTGGCATGAAACAATCGGGTATAGGCCGCGAAGGTGGTTGGGAAGCGTTGCAATTTTTTACTGAGACTAAGAATGTGTGTATTAAACTTTAATCTTCGCTAGCAACGGAATTCTCGATTGTTGTCGGTTGGCTCACCAGAGTTTGAAAATACTTTTTTTGCATCAGCGTGACTAATCCAACCCCGATGGCGAAACTTGCCAGATAAATGCAAGCATAGAGAATATCATTATTTAGGATTTGCCGGGTTGTTTTTTCCAAGTCTTCAATAGAAGTGTTAATGCCTCCGATAAATGCCATTGCATTGTTAAAGGAGTGTAAAAAAATAACTAAGAGGATTGATCTGGTGTTCCAGTAAAGCCATACAAAGGTACTGGTTTATAATTTTCTAAATTAATGGGCAAGAGTTTTAAGCGTATTTTCGACCTCGCGAATAATCATGTACAATTGGGAATTGAATTCCCAAAAATTCATTTTTTATACAAATTAATGAAATGCAGATAGTCACACTAAATATTTAAGTTAAGATGACTAGCTTAGATATTGAAAATATCTTTTTTACAGTTCTTGGGTACCCCATGAGCTATGTGGAATTTTTTGCGGTAATAGCGGGGTTGATTGCGGTAGCACTTTCCGCGAAAGCGAATATCTGGAGCTGGCCGATTGGTATTATCAATGTCGTGTTGTCAGCTTTCTTTTACTATCAAATTCAACTTTATCCAGATATGTTTTTGATGGTATTTTTCTTTGTAACCAACCTTATGGGCTGGTGGCGATGGGCTAATCCCAAGCCGGAAGAGGAAGACAAGAAGAAAGAATTGAAGGTAAGTTTTATGGATCGCAAGCAATTTATTTTTCTATGCATGGCGGGTTTAGTTGGTACTTTTCTTATTGGCACGCTGGCCAGCAAACTTCATAATTTGCTGCCCCTTCTTTTTAATTTACCAAGTGCCTATCCATTTATCGATTCCTTTATTTTGGTGATGAGTGTGATTGCTACCTTTCTCATGATTCAAAAGAAAGTGGAATGCTGGATCATCTGGATTGTTATAGATATTGTTGCCACCTATCTGTATTTTCTAAAAGGCGCAAAATTTTTTGGGGTCGAGTATTTGATATTTACACTCATTGCAACATTTGCTTTGTGGAATTGGGTCAAAGAGTATCGTAATTATTCGAGGCCTTCATGAAACGCGGTTTAGTTATGGGAAAATTTATGCCTGTGCATACGGGTCACATCGCACTAATAAATTTTGCGACCCTGCACTGCGATGAGTTGATCGTTTCCATGAGTTATAAAGATGACGATCCGATTACCGGTAACTTCAGATTTAATTGGCTAAATGAAATTTTTGAAG
>Ga0163152_10006059_pt1 | contig 13860 bp, 9 predicted proteins | sample OliLakLV19MP8IB2_FD_148635 | JGI IMG/M metagenome (GOLD analysis project Ga0163152, IMG submission 148635) | Freshwater microbial mat bacterial communities from Lake Vanda, McMurdo Dry Valleys, Antarctica - Oligotrophic Lake LV.19.MP8.IB-2 | ecosystem: Environmental > Aquatic > Freshwater > Lake... | reverse complement strand
TAAATCTTTCATCCAGGAGGAGACGGACTTCTTGATCTCGCCCGCAACATCAGCCCTGGGAACGACAAATTTGGGCCGGAACCAGGGAAAGGAACCGATCAAATCGGAGGTGACCAAAATCTGTCCACGGGAACGGGCGCTTCGGGGGAGATCCGGTTCACGTCGCCCCAGATGAACTGGTCCAGCATCATGTCGCCGATGACTACAATATTCGACTGAGCGGCCAGCTCGAGAACCTGGGCGGCACGTTTTTTCTTTAGATTCATATCTGATCGAGAAAACCGGTAAGCGGACTGGTGGGACTGGCGAAGTTCAACGGGGTTGAAAGCCCCATTTCATAAGCTGCGCGACCGGCTTCCACCGCCTGTTTGAAGGCCAGCCCCATCCGGGCCGGGTCAGATGCCACCGCGATGGCGGTGTTGACCAGGACGGCGGAGGCACCAAGCTCCATGGCTTCGGCCGCGTGACTCGGGGCGCCCAGACCGGCGTCAACCACCACAGGAATTCCGGCCTGTTCGATGATGATGCGGATTTGATTGCGCGTATCCAGCCCACGATTGGAACCAATCGGCGAACCGAGCGGCATGACCGTGGCGGTTCCGATTTCCTCCAGACGCCGGGCCAGGACCGGGTCTGCATTAATATACGGCAGGACTACGAACCCTTCCTTCACCAGGATCTCCGCCGCCTTGAAAGTCTCAACCGGATCAGGCAACAGATAACGCGGGTCCGGATGAATCTCCAGCTTCACCCAGTTGGGCAGACCCGCAGCGACGGCGAGACGGGCCAGCCGCACGGCTTCAAGCGCGTTCATGGCGCCGCTGGTGTTGGGCAGCAAAAGATATTTTTTCGGATCAATGAACTCCAAAATGTTGGCAAAGGGATCCTTTTTTCCGGAAAGATCCGCGCGTCGGAGCGCCACGGTGACAATTTGAGTTCCGCTTGATTCAAGGGCGGCTTGCATCGATTCCGGTGAGGGAAATTTTCCCGTGCCCAGAAAAAGGCGTGAAGAAAATGTCCGTCCCGCAATCTTCAATTGATTAGAACCTTCAAACATGCGGTCAAACAATAGAAGTCGAGACCGCGGATGTCGAGAATGAGGCTGAGTTGCCGAACGACCCGGTCCTGATCCTTCAAGGAACTGCCCCATTCTGACGATAAACGGGCAGGAACAACGAATCGCGCGCGAGAAACAACCAGGATTTTGAAGGAACTTCATCAAATCAGTACGGGAATTCATTCCACGGGAGTATTGCCAAGCCCGGGAAATCTGTGCTTGCCTCCGGTTTTCAAACTGGAAAAAAGAATCGCATGAACGACGAAAATCGGGACGCCATCCACCCAAAGCAGAACACTCCTGATGATAAACAACCAGCCGAACCTGCGGGAAGCGCGGTCAAATCACCGGGAAATCTGGAGAAACTGGAAGATGAACTGACACGGGAACGCAACCTCCTGAGGACTTTGTTGGATCATCTGCCCGATTATATTTACATCAAAGACGAACTCGGACGTCATCTCGTCAACAACCGGGCCAACCTCACCTTGCTCGGGGCCGTCACCGAGGAGGAAACGGTGGGCAAGACCGTGTTCGACTATTTCCCGGAGAATCTGGCCAGGGAATATTTCGCAGATGACCAGACAGTGCTCCGCTCGGGCAAACCGATAGTCAACCGCGCGGAGAATTCAGTGGATCATGAAGGGCATTTGCGATGGCTCCTGACGACAAAACTTCCACTTCGCGATGCGCAGCAAAAAATCATCGGGCTGGTCGGCATCAGCCGCGACATCACCGATTGGAGAGATGCGGAAGAATCCCGCAACCGCTTGAGCCAGCAGATGGAGCTGCTGCTGCAATCCACCGGAGAAGGCATCTTCGGAATCGACATGCTTGGCTGCTGCACTTTCATAAACCGGGCCGGGGCTGAGTTGCTGCAATGGCCCGTCCGCGAATTGCTGGGCAAAAACATGCAGTCGCTCATCACTCATTCTCTTCCGGACACGATCCCGGTTCCGGAGGTTGAAAGTCCGATTCATGCCGCTTTGAGCCGGGGTGAAAAGGGCCGGGTGGAAAACGATTTCTTCTGGCGGCGGGATGGAACCACCTTCGCCACCAGCTATTCCTCCTTCCCGATTCTCGAAAACGGAAAAATCATCGGCGCGGTGGTCGTTTTTTCGGACGTCACCGAACGCCGTCAACTGGAGGCGCAGCTGAGGCAGTCCCAGAAGATGGAAGCATTCGGCCAGCTCGCAGGCGGCGTGGCCCACGACTTCAACAACATCCTCGGCGTGATTCTCGGTTATGCCGAGATTCTGATCGCAGATGAAGGGCTGGAGCCAAAGTTCAAGGAGAAGGTCAGGCAGATTTTTTCGGCGGGGGAACGGGCCGCAAATCTGACGAGGCAGCTCCTGACCTTCAGTCATCAGAAACCTCTCGAAATCGTCTCGCTCGATCTGAACGAGATCATTTCCAACACTGTCCGCATGCTGGGCCGTATCATCGGCGAGGACATCCAGGTTCACTGCTTTTTGTCTCCGAAGCCGGCCACCATGCGGGCTGACCAGGGGATGATTGAACAGGTATTGCTAAACTTGGTGGTCAACGCCCGCGACGCCATGCCCGCCGGCGGAGATCTAACGATAGAAGCCGCCGTTGTCACGGTGGCGGAGGATCAAGCGCAATGTCTGCCGGAGGCGTGGCCTGGAGTCTTTGTCCGCCTTACCGTGCGGGACGTCGGCTGCGGGATGCCGCCGGAGGTGATGAAACGCATCTTCGAACCATTTTACACCACCAAACCTGTGGGAAAAGGAACAGGCCTCGGTATGGCCACTATCTATGGAATCATGAGACAGCATCAAGGCTGGGTTGAAGTGGAAAGCCAAGTGGGTGTGGGCAGCTCTTTCAGGGCCTATTTTCCTTTCTGCCAAAGTCCAGAATCGCAGACTGAAGATAAAAAAACAACTCCGTCCCAAACCAAGGGTCACGAGGGAATCCTTCTGGTGGAAGACGAACCTGCGTTGCGCAAACTGGCCCGGATTGTTCTGCAAAGCCACGGATACAAGATTCTTGAAGCGGGATCAGGGATTGAGGCGCTGGCACTCTGGGCCGACCGAAAAAACGAAGTGGACCTTCTTTTAACCGACCTCGTCATGCCTCACGGAATAACGGGCAAAGAACTCGCAAAACAACTTCAGCAAGAAAAACCTTCGCTCAAGATCATCTACGCCAGCGGTTACAGCCAGGACATCGAGGTACAAACTTCCAGGCTCGGAGAGTCCATTTTCCTCCAAAAGGCCGTACGCACCCCGGAGATTGCTTCAAGCGGTCAGGGACACGCTCGAACAGAAGCAAATCCCGCCGGCCTGAGCAAACATTTGACGTGGACGGTTTGAACGGTTTTCGTAAGTTCACCCCATGACTCCCATTGCACGAACCCCGGCGCAAGCCGCTACGCTGGTCCGCGCTTACTTTCTTGGGCTCCTATGCTGCGCCACCACCATGGCTGAAAACGCCCTGCCGGAAGTCGAACGACTGAAAAGCAGCCCGGTGCTTCAGCATCTGAAGCCAAATCCAGTTTCAAATTCCTCACAGCCGTCGCCAGGAGAAAAGACCGTGGCCCAGATGCATGTTCCGGAAGGCTTCCGAGTCGATCTGGTCCTGGCGGAACCCGATCTCCATCAACCGGTGGCTTTCACTTTTGATGAAAAAGGCCGGATGTGGGTCATCGAAGCCTACAGTTACCCCTCCAAAAGAGCACCAGGAGAAGGTTTGGACAAAGTCTGCATCTTCGAGGATCGCGATGGAAACGGAACATTCGAAACACGAAAAGTTTTTGCGCAAGGACTGAACCTTGCGAGCGCCATTGAGGTCGGGCACGGCGGAGCATGGATCGGAGCGGCCCCGGAATTATTGTTCATTCCGGACCTGAACAAGGACGATGTTCCGGACGGGCCGCCGCAGATCCTCCTGGACGGCTTTGGTTTTCAAGACACGCATGAATGTCTGAACAGTTTTCTTTGGGGACCGGATGGCTGGCTTTACGGAAACCAGGGCGTTTTTAATCACGCCAGGATCGGCAAACCCGGCACCCCCGACGCTGAAAGAATCGAACTCCGGGCCGGCGTCTGGAGGTATCATCCCCAGAAAAAACAGTTCGAAGTTTTCGCCCATGGCGGAAGCAATCCGTGGGGTCTTGACTACGATGAGCGCGGGCAAATCTTCATGACACATTGCCGGAGTTACTGGGGCAAGGGACCGACCACACACGTGATCCAGGGAGGTCATTTTTGGAATCAAGCCAACGCCAACCATCAGCCGTTTATTGTCGCCAGGCCGCCGTCAGCGTTTCCAGGTTTTCAAAACTTCCTGCTTTCCTCCGCCCGCTACGACCACGGGGCGGGTGGTGCGGGTCAGCCGGGAAGTGACGCCATCTACGGAGGGCATTCTCATGTCGGCGCCATGATTTATCTCGGGGACAACTGGCCCGATGAATTTCGAGGTCATCTCTTCACTCACAACCTCGGCGGTCACCAAATGAATCACCAGATCAACCAGCGTCTGGGGTCGGGATTCAACACAGTTCATGCGGGCAAGGACCAGCTCTTTTGCACTGATCCAAAATATGTCGCGGTCGATCTTCAATACGGTCCCGACGGCGCAGTTTACGTCATCGACTGGTATGACCAGCAGCATTGTCACAATCCCAACACGGAACGCTGGGACCGCAGCAACGGGCGGGTTTACAGGATCCAATACCAGGCCGGTTATCTGCCTAAAAAACCTGCTCTTTCCGAACTCAGCGACGCGGCCCTGGTCGGACTGCAATCGCACAAGAACGAGTGGTGGGGACGCACGGCCCGGAGAATCTTGCAGGAACGGGCCGCTTTGCGACCGGTCGAGCCGACTGCCGCGGCGTCTTTATCAGACACCCTCAAAAACCAGAAAGATCCGGCAGCCCGTTTGAAAGCGCTCTGGACACTCCTGGCGTGCCATTCCATTTCACCGGCAATCCTTGATCTGGCCCTTTCCGATCCGGACGAATATGTCCGGTCGTGGGCCATTCAAATCGGCGCGCAAGAGTTTCCGGAAAACAAACTTCTGGGTGAAAAATTCAAAACGATGGCGGGTGATGAAAAGTCAGCAGTGGTCCGGCTTTATCTAGCATCCGCTGCACAGCGGCTGTCGCAGCAAACAGCCTGGCCAATTCTCGAGTCACTCGCCCGCCGGGGCGAAGATGCAGGCGACCGAAACATCCCCCTGCTCCTCTGGCATTCGATCGCCCCCCTGTTCAATGGCAATTTGGACAAGGCCTTTTCCCTGGCAAAATCCACCGCGATGCCTCAACTCGCCGACTCCATATACTGGTTTGCCGCCACCCTCGATTCCAAAGCCCTGGAACGATCGGTTTCCGTGCTCAATGAAACCGGCCCCGCGGATCTGGATCGACGCCTCGCAGGCTTGTGGCTGGCGCTTGAACCGAGGGCGAATGTTGCCATGCCAGTGTCGTGGAGAGCTGTCTCCCCAAAACTTTACACCAACGACAATCCGGTCGTGAAAAGACAGGCGGAAAGGATCGCGGCGGCTTTTGGCGATGAATCCATATTTCCTGAACTGCGGCTGACCTTGAGCCGGCCAGGTGCAGATCTGAAGGAGCGAAAACATGCATTCGAAGTGTTGAGCCGTGCGCAGGACCTAAAGTCGGTTCCCGTCTTTCTTAAACTGCTGGAGGAGGATTCCTTTCGCAGCCCGGCGATCAATCTCCTGGCCCAGTTTGATCGGAAGGAAATTTCAGATGCCCTGCTGGAAAACTATTCGAAGTTTTCAGACCCGGAACGTGCGGCGACTCTCAATGCACTTACCGGACGTCCGAGCTTCGCCCTGGCGCTGATTGATGCGGTGGCCGACGGAAAAATAAACCGGGACAGACTGAGTTCCTTTCATATCCGACAGCTTTCGAGCCTTAAAAACCGCGACGTGGACGCACGCCTGGAAAAAGTCTGGGGCCGCATTCACCAAACTCCGGTCGAGAAAGAAAACCTGATTCAAAAACTCCAGAAAACTTTTGATGAAGCGCCATTGTGGGCTTTCGAATCCTCAGCTGGCAGGAAACATTTTCAAACGCTCTGCGCCGGTTGCCACCGGATCGGTAATGACGGAGTTCAGCTCGGACCGGAACTCACCGGTGCCGGCAAACATGGGGTTCGCTATTTCCTGGAAAACATCATCGATCCCGATGCGGTGATCGGATCTGACTTTCAAATGACGACGATCGAGACCAAAGACGGACGGCTTGTATCCGGACTTTTGATCAAAGAAACCGGGACGGCGTTCACCATTCGCACGACTGCGGAAGAGCTGGTCATTGCCAAAACAGAGGTGGTCCGGCGCGAAACCAGCCTGAAATCGATGATGCCCGAGGCGCTATTAGAATCGCTCAACGATCGTGAAAAACTGGAGCTCTTAAAATACCTGATCACCCATTAAGTGTCCGATCATTTAACCCCTGACATAGAACTGACGATTGGAAGACTGCTTCCATGAATAAATCCAAGTTGAAAAAACTCCAACACCGTGATGTTTAAAAATTGGCTGAAGATTTGTGCTTTTTCCCTGACCGCCGCGCTCCAAGCCCAGCCTGTTCCGGACGATTTCAGGTTTAAAACTGAGACTCTGGTTCAGGGCATGGAACAGCCGATGGAAATCGAGGTGGCGCCGGACGGCAGGGTTTTTTACAACGAGATCGGCGGCAAACTGAGCGTTTACAGACCTGTAACCCGTGACGTGGCCGTCTCGGCCACTCTGGAAGTTTTCAGCGATCAGGAAAACGGTTTCCTCGGTTTTGCCCTCGATCCCGGATTTACCACCAACCAATGGATCTACTTGCTTTATTCGCCGAAAACTTTCGTGGGACAACGCCTGAGCCGGTTTGTGATCCAGGGCGACAAGGTCGATCTTTCCACCGAAAAAACTCTTTTGGAATTTCCCGAACAAAGAAGGGAATGCTGTCATCATGCTGGATCCGTGGAATTCGGCCCGGACGGCACGCTGTTCGTCTCCACCGGCGACAACACCCATCCAGGTGGGGATTCGGATGGATTCGCCCCGATCGATGAACGTCCGGACCGCTATCCGTTCGACGCTCAAAAGTCTTCGGCCAACACCGACGATTTGCGCGGTAAAATCCTGCGGATCCGCCCGCTTGCCTCAGGTGGTTATTCAATTCCGCAAGGCAACCTTTTCCCAAGCGACGGTTCGCGCGGAAGACCTGAAATTTATGTCATGGGCTGCCGCAACCCATGGAGGATCAGCGTGGACGAACGGACCGGTTTTCTTTATTGGGGCGACGTTGGACCGGATGCCAACAATGACGGCCCGCGAGGTTCAAGGGGTTATGACGAATTGAACCAGGCAAAGGGCCCCGGGAATTTTGGATGGCCTTATTTTGTCGGCAGCAATTTTGCCTACGCCCGCTACGATTTTCAGACCAAAACTGCGGGGCCAAAATACAATCCTGAAGCCCCCCACAACACCAGCCCCAACAACACCGGTTCGCAGTGGCTGCCCCCGGCCCAGCCGGCCTGGATCTACTGGCCGTACGGGGATTCCAAGGAGTTTCCCATTCTCAAAAGCGGCGGACGCACTGCCTGCGCGGGACCGGTTTTTTATCACAAAAAAAGTTATGAACTAACCGGTGGATTCCCGGAGTATTACGACGGATGCCTCCTGTTCTACGACTGGCAGCGGCCGTTTCTGAACTGGGCCCGCATGGACAAAGATTCCAAATTGGTGCGGATCGAGCCCTTTTCACAAAGCATCGTCCTGCTCAAAGAAGGTGAAAACGATCCCGGCAAGCTCGGGGAAAACCAGACGGCGATCCGTCGCCCGGTCGATTCTCAATTCGGTCCGGACGGCTGCCTCTACCTGCTCGACTACGGTGAAACTTGGGGCAAAAACAAAAACTCACAACTGCTGAAGATTTCTTATCAACGGGGAAACCTGCCTCCTTTATCCCGCGCCATCGGTGAACCCGCCGCCGGGGTAGAACCTTTGACCGTGAAACTGAACAGCAAAGGATCACGGGATTATGAAAACGATCCACTGAGCTTTGCCTGGAAATTGCATCCGGGAAACAAACTGATCTCCACCAACGCCAACCCGGAGATCACCCTGGAGCAACCGGGAAATTACGTCGTGGAATTGGAGGTCAGCGACCCAAAAGGCGGAAAATCGAGCGCTCAAATCCCGCTCACCGTGGGGAATTCGCCGCCTCAAATCCGATTCCTCGAACCTCTGGACGGTGATTTTTTTGACCGTGAAAAGGCCATAACCTACCGAGTTTTTGTCGAAGACAAGGAGGACGGCAAGTCATCCGATTATGAAGAAATCATCGGGCCGAAAACTTACGTCAGCGCCGATTGGAGACAAAACGGGAGCGATCAGGCATCGATAGCACCCGCGGTCGCTTACATGAAACAAAGCGATTGTTTCAACTGCCATTCGGTGGAGCAAAAAATTGTCGGGCCCGCTTTTCTCGAAATCGCCAGCCGTTATCGAAATCAACCGGCGGCCTTTGCCCTCAGCGTGGACCGGGTCGCAAAGGGGAGCAGCGGTGTCTGGGGTGAAGCCCCGATGCTTCCACACCAATCCCTGCATGCGGATCAGATCTTGACCATGGTCCGCTGGATTTATGAACTCGAGCCTGGAAAAACCGGCAGCCAGCTTCTGCGCGGATTGAACGGGGAAATCCCGGCGAACAACAATTCCAAGGATGGCTTCGTCGTTCTTGAAGCCAGTTACACCGACGGCGGACGCGGCACCGTGGCCCCGCTCACCTCCAAAACCTCGATCAAGCTCCGCCACCGCCGGTTGGAAGCTGAATCGTCCGATACAAAAGCGGGGTTGAAGGTAATGGGAAAACAGGTCGGATCGATTGATCACGGTCATTATCTGGTTTTTCACGGCTTAAACCTGGAAAGCTCCTCGGAAGCCACCGTACGTGCGGCCAGTGCGGGACATGGGGGCGAAATTCAACTTCGAACAGGCTCTGTGAATGGCGATTTGATCGGAACTTTCAAGATTTCACCCACCGGCGGATGGGACGTATGGAAAGAGCAGTCAGTCAGCCTGAAAAAAATCGCGGGGAAAACCGATTTATACGTTGTTTTCAGCAATCCAGGAAAAGGTGGCCTGATGAACCTGGATTGGATCGAGTTTCATGGAAACCCGCCGCCAAAAACCGTGGAAAATCAAAAAGCGCCCTAACCCTAGGGCGCTTGCACTCCAGAAGAAGTGATTCTCAGTCAACTTTTTCTGGATTCGAACTTAGTGACTTTCAAAAAAAATGCAATAGTGGGAAAAGCGGAAAATCGCACCACCAGTTTCACGGGAAACTTGCTGCGAAAACCCTGAAACCAGGGAGTAACCACCACTTTGATCGACCAGAACCGGTGACGTCCAAGTCCATGCGATAGACTTTAAGTATGACTTCATACGACACCCCTCCCTGCCTTGGCCGGCAAAGAATGCCGCAGGATCACGATTTCTTGGGAGCCGGTTCCTTGAAGAAAAAGGCGAAGAGCAGCAGGACCACACCCGCCCCGATGGCGGGCACGAGCCAGACTTCTTGCCAGTTGTGACCGGCAGGTTGGAGCTCATTTTTTCCGAGGACATTCCCAGCGATCAGGGACCCGACAAACATTCCAAATCCGTATGTCAAAAAGGCGATCAACCCCTGCGCGGCACCCCGGGTTTCCACGCTGGCCTGTTTGTCCACGTAAATCTGGCCGGTGACGAAGAAGAAGTCGTAGCAAATCCCATGAAGCAGAATGCCGCCATAAAGCATGAAAATCAGATGGTTCGAATTTCCGTAGGCGAACAGGAAATACCGGACGGTCCAGGCCAGCATCCCGATCAGGAGCATTTTTTTAATCCCGAGTCGGATGAAAAAGAACGGCATGACCAGCATGAAAAAGATCTCGGACATCTGCCCCATGGTCATCTTGCTGGTGGCGTTGCTGACACCTATTTCAGTCAGGAACAGGTTGGTGTTGGCATAATAAAACGCCAGGGGAATGCAGAGCAGAAAGGAGCCGATGGCAAATATCGCAAAAGACCGGTCCTTGAAAAGCTTGAGCGCGTCCAGCCCCAAGATCGAACCGAGCGAGGCCTTGGTTCCCGCACCCTTGGGAGGTGTGTTGGGAAGGGAGAAACAATACAGACCCATCAGCACTGAAGCGGCTGCCCCAAGGTTGAACGGGATAGAGGTAAATTCGATTTTCTGGTTCCACAAACTTTCAAGCGTGATCAGACCGGCTGCGATCCATCCAATGGTTCCCAGAACACGGATCCCGGGAAACTGCCGGCCTGGATCGCTCATATGATGAAAGGAAAGCGAATTGGTCAGGGCCATGGTTGGTGTGTAGCAGAGGCAATGCGCCAGGATCAGGAGGAAGAAACTTTTGTAATCCGTTTTCTGACCCGCGAGATAGAGGAAAACGCCCCCGAGCAGATGCAGCACTCCAAGGATTTTTTGGGTGGCAAAATAGCGGTCTGCAAACATTCCGACAAAAAAGGGCGCAATCATCGCAGCCAGACTGAAGATGGCATAGACGTTGCCGATTTCCTGGCCGCTAAACTTGTGATGCCCCATGTAGCTTCCCATGGCCACATACCACGTGCCCCAGACGAAGTATTGAATAAACATCATCACTGAGAGCTGGAGACGCAGGCTTTGGTTCATAAGGTTTGGGTTGATTGAATGCCATGGTTCTAGGGAAATTTGATGGATGAAGCAAGCGCACAACTCAGGTTTGCGGAAACTTCCAACCCGCCCCGGTTTTAGAACGGGAACAACTCACTCATGAGCCGATCCATCAAGCCTGTTCCCGCGATCAAAATCTCCAATCTTCTGATCCTTTTGGCTTTTGCCCAGGCCATCTGTGGATTGTCAGGTTTTTTCGGGCGGTGGGGATGGTTTCCGGAGCTTTGCTCGCATTTTAAAATGCAACATTTTTTCCTCGGATTGCTGGGGGCTGGATTCTGTCTGGCGCTGCGAAAAAAACGGTGTGCAGGAATTCTGTTGCTCGTCGCGTTGGTGAACGGTGCGGTGAGCCTTCCTTTTATTCTTCCCATTACCAGCAAAACCCTGGTGAACGGACGACCCTTTCATGTCTTATCTTTCTTTGCAGGGCAACTCCACACAGTATCCCGGTAGAGAATGAAGCGTTCAACGGCCAGGGAGATCGAAGCAAAATCAGCATCAGACCAAGCCGGAGTTTCTCTTCCAGGGGGGACTCGGGACGCGGGACGCGACAATAACTTCAATTTCCTCCGACTGCTTTTCGCCATCCTCGTGATCCTGGCGCATTCACCCGAATTGGTGGATGGGAACCGGCACAGGGAGATTCTCACCCGGATTTTTGGCACGTTGAGTTTTGGCGAATTTGCGGTGAACGGATTTTTCCTTCTGAGCGGCTATTTGATCACGAAAAGCTGGATAAAAAGCGACGGATTTTTCAGTTATTTATCCAAGCGGGTGCTTCGAATCTACCCTGGTTTTCTGGCTGCGGCGCTTTTCTGCGCGGCGGTGGTCGGTCCTTTGGGAAGCCAGGACGCCCTCAACTATTTCAAAAGTTTTAACCTGCCCCAGTTTTTGGGCCGGGCGGCCTTCCTGCTGCCGTTGCCCAACCCGCCGGCTTTTGAAGGATCTCATCATCCGGTATTGAACGGATCGCTTTGGACCATCTCCCACGAATTTCGATGTTACCTGCTCCTGGCGGTCGTGGGCCTACTGGGACTTTTCAAAAGACCGCGGGTCGTTCTCATCCTCACCCTGGGGATTCTGGTTGTTTCCCTTTTTCCCGTGCAACTGGAGCGGATGACCTTTCGAGGTTCCTGGTATTTTTTCGGTGCCTTCCCGGAATTTTTTCATCTCCTGGCATTTTTTCTCGCTGGATCGTGTTTTTATCTTTTTAGGGAAAAAATCAGGTACACACGGACAGGAATGCTGGTGGCGGGCGCGGTGTTGATTGGTTGCATGTTCCAGATGCGCACCGCCCAGTTCGGGCTGGCCTTGCTGGGTGGGTATTGCCTTTTTGCGCTGGCCTTTTCCCAATTCGCCTTCCTCAAAAAATTCCAGAAAATCCCTGATATTTCCTACGGCGTTTACCTTTATGGCTGGCCATGCCAGAAACTATTGGTCTGGTATTTCCCGCAAATCTCGCCGTGGACGCTCTTCTTCGCCGCGACAGCATCGAGTTTTGTCCTGGGCTGGATCAGCTGGAAATGCGTCGAGGCCCCCTTCCTCAAATTGAAGCCAAAAAGTGCTTAGAAGCTTCGAATCCGAGTTTTACCACGGAGACAAGAAGGACACAGAGCCCGATCAGCCCGAAGGAAAACGGTCATCCGCCCTTTCCCCATTCACGTCCATTGGCGGTTGAAATAACCAGGCCCTTCCCTCTCCGTGTTCTCCGTGTTCTCCGTGCTCTCCGTGTTCTCCGTGCTCTCCGTGGTTAAAAAAAGTCCGGTCGGGGAATTTTGACCACAGATGGCACAGATCATCACAGATGGAACCAGGGAAGTCCCGGGCCAGAATTCACTCAGCATCTGCGTACATCCGTGTCATCTGCGGTTAAACTCAGTCTCATGGACTTTGGGTTTCGAACCGAAGTTTTACCACGGAGGCACGGAGGACACGGAGCCCGATGAGCTCGGCGAGAAACAGTGTTCCGCCTTTTGTTAATTGGCGGCCATTCGCGGTTGAAAAACCAGGCCCTCCCCCCTCCGTGGTTCCGTGGTTAATAATGTCCGGGCTCCCATGACCCGGCTCCGGCGTGCCTGCCGCCCCTCCGCAAGCTCCTTGGGCGGCCTGCACGCCTCCGCCTCACTTTTCTGGCTCGCTAATCTTTTAAGGCGGACCGGGAAACAAGCAGGCACGAAAGCCGCCGCCGCCGTCGTCGACATGCCCCGGCAACCCCCTGCCGCGAAAGGCGGACCGGCAATCGACGGCCCGATTCGCGCAGCTGCCGCCGCGCAACACCAGCGGCGGGTTTTCATCCCCGTCCATCGTCGTTTCTACGAACCAGCCGTCGTCTCGCAATCCGTAGGCTGCGTTGTTCCAAGGATCACGGCACCATTCAAAAACGTTCCCGTGCATGTCATACAAACCCCAGGGATTTGGATTCTTCTGCTTTACAGGGTGGGTTTTTCCCTTGCTGTTCCCTGCATACCAGCCGACCTCCGACAACCTTTCTTCCCCGTCTCCGTTGTAATACTCCCCCACGCTCCCTGCCCGGCATGCATATTCCCACTCCGCTTCATTCGGCAAACTCACACGCAAATTCAGCCCTTCTTCCTCGGCGATCAAACCCTCCAGCTTAAGGCGCCATGCACATGCCATCGGCCAAGTCACCCTTTCCACCGGATGTTCGCGCCATTCTGGTTCCGTCTTGTGGCAGGAGGGGTTCTCCCCTCCCTCCACCGCCAGCCATTGCCGCTGTGTCACCGGCGTCTCCAACATCCAATACCCTCGCCTTACATCCACCTCGTGCACCGGCTCTTCATCGGCATAATACCCTCGCGCTCCCATCCGAAACCGTCCGGGCGGAATCCATTTCCAGACTAACTCGGCGGATTCACCGGACTCTCCCCCGTCCCTGTGGATTATCCTCCAGCTCCACGAAGCCCCTGCGGTCGGCTCTGTGGGCCGGGTATCCATAGACAGCCTTTTGTTTTTCGCCATCGACATGCTCCCATGCTGGCCAAAGGTTCATTTCCCTGCAACTCATCAGCGTCGCACTATTGCAATTCTCTGGAACTTTGGTTTTCGAAGGGAGGTTTTACCACGGAGGCACGGAGGATAC
>Ga0163152_10006058_pt1 | contig 13861 bp, 5 predicted proteins | sample OliLakLV19MP8IB2_FD_148635 | JGI IMG/M metagenome (GOLD analysis project Ga0163152, IMG submission 148635) | Freshwater microbial mat bacterial communities from Lake Vanda, McMurdo Dry Valleys, Antarctica - Oligotrophic Lake LV.19.MP8.IB-2 | ecosystem: Environmental > Aquatic > Freshwater > Lake... | reverse complement strand
ACTTCATACATCTCTGTACTGGTAATATATTTATGACCGGCCATGTATTGAACTTGTCTTTTGTTATGTTGGCTTAACCAATGTAGTATAACACTTGCCCGGATATGCAAAGCATTTTTTATAATTGGATTGATTCCTTTTAATTCTTCGGTTAATAGGCTTACTGTATTGTGTAAATTTCCTGGTATTAATTCTTCGTTTTTGGGTTTCAGTTTATCTCTTGTCCCTCCGTTTATATAAGTGTGAAGGGCTAATATTTGCTGAGTGGATAATTTTAATTCCCTTGCATTACTTCTTGCTGTACTTGGTATGTAAATGATTCCGTCGTTTAAGTTGATATGGTTTACTTCTAATTTCCCTAACTCGCCACTATGTAAGCCTTGCCAGATAAGCAACCCTACAATAATAATATTTCTTTCGTGGACCAGGTCTGTTTTTATTTGATTGAATGACTTTTTTTCTAATGATTTGTAACTGTTGTAAAGGTTCAATTGCTCGTCATACTTCAATGGGTTTTGTATAACTGTTTTTGCTTTGCCTTTTATTCTCAATGTTCTTGCCGGATTTCTGGTGATTGTCCCTATCTCTTTTAAAAATTCAAAGTATTTGCTGATGCTGCTGATTCGTAAATTGATGGTGGATACATCTTTTTTTCTACCTTGCTCGTATTGCACATAGCTTAACAAATCGTTGTAAGCAACATTTTCCGCTTCATGTAATCCGTTTGATTCTATCCAGTTTAAAAAATATCCAACGTTCTGTACATGGCCATGTACAGTGCTTTCCATGTATTGTTGGTCTTGTAGATATTTTCTAAAACCCTCAATCATTTTCATTTGTTGTATTTTTTTCGTTGATGATATGGGTGTAGATTTGTGTTGATGCCAGACTGCTGTGACCTAAAAATTTTGCAATTTCTTCTATATCCATTCCGCTTTGTAATAAATGGGTTGCTATGCTATGGCGTAAGCCGTGCAGGGTGATATTTTTATTTAATTCTGCTCTTTGTTTCATTTGATGCAATCGCTGGTAAAACTCATTCATCCGGTTTCCAAACTGGCCGACAAAAAAGGCCAGGTCATCGGCATTTATTTTTTTTTCGTTTGGTTTGCCATTGCCTGTATCTCTTTGCTTGTGTTCATATAAAAACCAATCCCGGCCTTCACGTAGATAATCTTTGATGTCCTGTAAATGCTTTGCTGCTATGGGTACATAGCGCTGTTTATTCCCTTTTCCCTTTCTTACGAACAATAATCTTTTTTGTAAATCTATATCGATGATGTCTAAATTTTTTCCTTCGCATCTTCTTAATCCGCAGCCATAAAATATGGCGATGATGGCCCGGTCTCTTTGTCCAATAGCTATTGGGTTTTGCCTCTGTGGTAAAAACGTGGCTTCATATAATTGTTTGATTTCTTCTACACTTAAAATTATCCTTTCGCCTATATCATCTTCTGCTCGTTGGGGACTTGATTCTAAAATATATTTTCCGGTGCTGTTTAAATATTTTGCAAATACATTCACTGCACCAATGATCTTATTGATACTGCTGCTGCTTAACGCTCCTGCTTTGCTCTTGTTCTTTCGCTGTTTGATGTATTGCACAAACTCATTGATATGCTTTGGTTCTACGATGGTAATTTGAAAAATATTTTTTGTTTCCAAAAAATGTAAAAACTCTCTTACGTGTATCGGCCAGCTTTCTACTGTTGGATTTGCATAGCCTAATATTTGGAGGTATTCTTTGTAGGATTTTACCAAATAATTATATCCGGGGGTTTTTATTTCAAGGCTGAGCATGACTATTTTTTTTATGGGGGGGGTATCATTTTTGAAAAAGCCTGAACTACTGAACTACTTGTATTTTTTTCTTTGCTGATGCGGCTTTAAGTGGTTTACTATCCCTCTGAACTACTTCCGAACTACTTGCTTCTATTTTTTTTAATACTTCATCCAGTACTGACTCTATGGTGTTCTGTAGTTGCTGGTATTCTTCTGTGCTTGCTATTTCATATACAAACCCTTTCTTTTTATCTCCATCTACTTTCCTTATCAGGCCATACTGTTGTAACTCTATCATAAACCGCTTTTGCTTGCTTGGGTGCTCTCTAAATACTTTTCGGATTACGCTGTTTACAAAGGTCTTTTGATTGGTTTCTTGTAAATAATTTTTTAGTTGTTCAAAATATTTTCTGGTTGCATAGCCTAATTCGTCCGATTTTTTCAACAAAATATTTTTCATTAATTCGTTGGCTTCTGCAATATCTTCTAAAGTGGTTTCGATAAAAATTTCGCCGGTCTCTTTATCTATTTTATGTTCTCTTTGATATTGTTTGTAAAAGGTAATGGCTTCTATAAATGCAATGTAATGAGCATTTGACCTTCTTGGCTTAAATACTTCTTTGGGTATTACAAGCTGTTCCGCATAAGGGTTTACAACGCTGATGGGTTGTAATACTCTTTGTACATTCTGCAAAAGTTTTTGGATTTTATTTTGCTCGTTGGTGTCGATTTTTCCGGCGGATAATTTTCTTTGATAGTCCATTACTCTTTCGTCTTGGCTTTCGCTTTCATCTAAGTAGATTAAAAAGGATCTGTTGGCATTGTCCTCATAAATATGTTCGCTGGTTGTACAGCCGCCTATGCTCACCGGGCCTTTTACTGTCAGGTGCAAGGTTCTTGTATTTCCGCTGCGGTCTCTTACGGTAATGGTCTTGCTTATTTTTTGTTTGCTTTGTAATTCTCTAATTGGGTACAATGCTGCAAACACTCCGTCGTAATCTTCTATCAATATTAATTTGTGGCCCAGGTCATCATCTACATAATAATAAAATGCATTGCCGCTTACCGAGGTTAATTCTATTTTATCTTCTGTCGGGATGAGTTCGCCTACTTTTTCCTGTAGGTGTGATTTTCCAACGCCTGAACTGCCTAAGCTGATAATGTGTAACGGTCTGTTTGTTTTTCTACTTGTAAAAACTAAATACATGATGAGCCTGTTTTCTTCTTCGCCGATTACTCCGCTTTTGCCAATAAAATCGTTGGTTTTTTCTAATAAATTTTTCTGTTTTAAAAAGGTTTCGGCTTCTGTAATTTCTTCTTTGGTCAATATCGGTTTGTTGGTAAGGCTTTTTAATTTGTTGCCCTCTATCTGTTGCAGCCTGTAATCTTCTACTATGTTGATCAGGTTTCCGACTGCTTTATGTATGTAGGTTGTCGAAAGTGTAAACCGCTCGGCTGCTTTCTTGATTAGTTTTTCGGTCTGGCCTTCATTGTATAAATCCAAGCTGTGCCGTAGGCTCGGATAGGTTTTAAAATCAATTTTGATTGTTACTCTCATGCTATGCAGACCTTCTATTCTTATGCCCCCTAATAGGGCAAACAGCATTTCTTCGTACTTCCAGGTTACATATTCCGGATTGTGATGGTTTAATGGTTCCATTGTTGATAAATTTATTTGATTTCCTTTAAGACACAAATTAAACCTAAAAAGGCATATAGTGGTTTTTATTTATTTCAAAAGTTTTCAACAATAGGGCATTTTTATACTGGCTTTATAAGTCTTATCTGCTATTTTTGCTTTGAATAAATCCCTTTATTGGTATGGATACTCTTGGAGACAGACTAATTACTGTTCGTAAAAAAATGAACTGGTCGCAAAGCGAACTGGCTGCTAAGCTCAAAATCTCTCTTACTCAAACGCAGCGGTATGAGACCAAAGGGGTACAACCTCCGGCAGATGTCCTTAAAAAAATGGCGGATGTGTTTAATACTTCTATTGACTTTTTAGTGAAAGGCGATAAGGACCTGCAAGCTAAACAGAGTTTGAAGGATTCTGAACTTCTGGCTCATTTTAAAGCGGTTGAGCAAATGGCCTCTAAAGACCAGGCTATTGTTAAAGCTTTGATTGATGCTTTTATTACTAAGAAAAAAGTACAGCTACTTGCTCAGTGATTTTTATATTTGATTGCATGGCTTTCTTCGACTTCATATCTTCTTTACCCAAACAGGATGACAAGCATGTTAATGCTTTTATTGACTTTGCTAAAAAAAATACTGAGTTGGTACAGGGTAAGGATTTTGATAAAATGGCGAAGGGTTTATATAAACTACTGGACCCGGATTTAACTTCCGCTTACCAAAAGCTTTTAATGTTTTACATCTCTTTTGGTAAGGGCGGGGACTTAAAACACCTAGCCAATGACCAAATGAAGTCTCTTGATCTGATTAATACCATTATAGAACTCCAAAACAATGACCCTGCTTATCTCAAAATTTACAGGTCTTATATGCTCAAATAAAAAAGACCGGATTACTCCGGTCTCTTTCTTTAAAATTGATAAGTACGAATATTCGTACCTTTTTAATGCGGTTTTATTGCGGAAAGTGCTGTGGACTGTGATGCCTGTTATTTTAAAAATACAATAGCATTACCATACCATCTTATCTGCCATTAAGCAGCCCATAAACAAGGCTATCTTTTGTCTTTTCAACTTTAAAAGATATCTTTTCATAAGAATCATCCTGATCTTTATATATTACAGACAATTCTATTAATTTACATGAATCAGGGTAAAGGCCAACTAGAGATATTTTACGCTCCTTCATATCTTTACCATCAATAGATAGACTGCCACAATTTTCAGTAAATAACCTCACTACTTCAATTGACCTATATTCGGGAAAATCATAAATAGTATTGGTCGCCTTTTTATAATACGAAAGTGTTTTTATAGTACATCCTTCTAATACAAATACCGTTGTACAAATGAATAATAATTTAAAACTCTTCCTTCTTGAGAATATCCTGAGTTTGTGCATTATCTACTTTCTTTATATTGTTCTGTAATTCATTAAGTTTCTTTCCTATTTTATCTGCCGTCCTCTGCAAACGATTTATATTATTATTTATGTTTTTTGTTTCTTGTTTCGATAAGCCACCTGCGCTAAGTTGAGTTTGCTTATCCTGTATATCTGTGTTAATAGCATTTAAGGACTTATTTCCTTGCTCGATAGCAAAATGATAGCCCACATAAGCAGCAGCATCAGATTTTGCAGATTCAGAATAGTCTGTGCTTGCGAGAATTTTTGTCAGTATATAACCATGGTAATTCCATAATTGATCTGCAATCTTATCTAAAGCATAGGCTCTTATTTCACCGGGATTGTCGTAATATGCATCTTCACCTTCCAATAAGAGTGAATATGAGGAAACACTATAAAACAAATACCAACCAATTCCTTGAAACACATTATTTCCTACCTCAGATCTGTGTTGCTGTTCATGCGCAACTCGACTAAACCACCAACCAGGTGATAAACCCGCATCAGCGGGATCATAATAAACATCCTGGAAAATAGTAATTAAATAAGAATTTGTCCACTTATCAGCATTATATTGGGTGTTTCTGAGATTTGATTTTTTAAAACCAAAGGCTGCATTTAGCACACTTATTAATGGTTCAGTTAACCATCCAGCCTTATCTATCATCCATTCTGGTTCTAAACCTTCCAAATCTTTAGCAACTATGGGTTGGTTACCCGCAAATTGGTAAGGAGTATAAAATGGATATCGTTTTTGTAATGGGTCAACACTCAAGAACCGCCCTAATCTTGGATCATGTATTCTAAATTCAAATGAGTAAGCATTCCCCTCGCCATATACTTCATTATCCTTTTCCATTCCATTGAACCCACGCCTGTATTCCTCGCCCGTAGGCACACAAACCTGAGATACCACATCATCTTCGTACCATACTTGTACATCATCTAATTCCATGTTCACCGCAGCAGATGCAGTCCAAGAAAGTTCTATTCGATAGGTTCCACTAGTACTTGGCGTAAACAGGTTAGTATAACTAAATTGGGTAAAACTTGTGGTAACCGCTAAAGAAGTTACAGAAACAACAGCGGTATTAGTTGCCTGATCGATAATTTTAAACGCAAAAGTGGACGGCCCATTAGCACCACTCCTTCTCATCTTGAATTTCACGTTGTAGTTCTTACCTGATAATACCCCAAATTGTTTAGCCACCGCTCTGGTGCCACCTCCTCCACCGGCCTTCTGCATTACAATTTTTTGAGCTACAACACTACCTGTTGTATTCGCAGTATTGATGTAGTAGTTAAATACCAATGGTGTTGGCACCAACGTAATCGGTATAGGTAAACTTACCGTATTGAAATTATCATTGATCGCATACAAACTTTGATGGGTGGTGTAATTCGAACATTTTAAACTTGCCAACGATCTTCCATGCAACGGTGCTCCAAAAGGAGAATAATCAAATGTATTGATCAAATCAGCTTCATAACGAATGGTTGAACAAACCAATTTACGTCTGTCTGAAATCGTACTTAATACATTTCCCAAATGATTATTCAACTCGTAACGTTTTTGTCCACGTTTTTGTTTGTAAACAACCACTCCGCTTGAAGGTGTTACTAATTTCTCATGAAGTTGGACAGATCCTAAACGGCTACTTCCATACATCATTTGTTCTTCCAAATAAAGATCCGTTGATGCTGTTGAAGTATGATTGTATATTCCCATCATGTTGCCACTTGCATCATAAAAATAATAAGAACTATTTACATCTCCGTTATCTTTGATCACCTTTTTTGTTAAACGTTGTCCACCCGGGCCATATCCAAACTCCAATTCGTCTTTAGGGCTGGTGCTTGTTCGGTTCACTTTTTTCACTTTTCCATATACCGTCCAGTCTATAGAGGCGATCTGTTCAGCATCATCACGGGTAAGATTACCAATAGCATCATAACCATAGTTTCCCGGTGATTGCATATCTAGGTCATCGCTAAAATTAGCGCTGTTCACCAAATCTTCTACATGATCCAATTGGTTGCTGTTGGGAACATACTTATACGTAAGATCATCCATTCCTGTTCCGGCTTTCGAACTCCTTACCTGGGTTTTTATATTTCCATTGGCATCGTAACGGAACATATTATAGTGTTTTCCAGATGTAAAATTATCTGTCCATACATTTGTGGTTAGGGCAATAATCGTATCATAATCTGCTTTTACGATCCTGTTCAATTGGTCATACTTATACCTGCTCAAATAAGGAACCACATCGTTGGTGCTATTCAAAATAGTAGTTTGCATTAATGAGATATTTCCATTAAACAGATCATGATTGCTCGTATTTATAGCACTTATATTACCAATAAACGAGGTATTGTTCGAGATATTATTATAATCTCCATTGTAATAATGTAATGCATAACTATACACATCTTTTGCGAAAAATTTATGTATGGTAGAAGTACCTGAAGAGGTTCCCAAATTTGCATCATGGCCCATGTCTTTCGTTGCATCCAAATTGGTGGCATTTACATCCTTTAACCAACCATGAATGGTATAAGCATAATCCGTTCCCTGTACATTTAAATGACCATATTCGGTTCGGGCCAGTGGTCCGTGTTTATAATAAAAATAAGAGGCATCTCTGTCATAGAATACATCATCTCTTGATGTTTCTACTTTGGTGAGTCGGTTATCAGCATCGTAACTATACTTATGGATCCATTGATCCTGCTTACCGGGTTGATAGGTAACCTTGTTTACTTTTCCACTCACCAGGTCGTAGAAGTATTGCATTTTCTTGATCTGATGATCGGTTTGTGGTACATCTTTGTTTTCGTTCCACAACTCTTTTACATTTCCATGAATGTCATAACTATAATAGGTGGCACTCCGGTACGGATCAGCAAATGCATCTCTATAAGTAGTAAAACTAACACGGTTACGCAATTCAGTCTGCACAACCAGTGGATTACCTCCATAGGCCACATCGTAAGTGGTTGTGGTGATCTCACGATGGCTTGCATTGTTTAGAAGGATAAAGTTGTTGATCACATCTATATTAAGCAATGCACCGTTTTGTGATAAAGCTGAACTGGACGAAAGCTCTCCTACCTCGGTTATACGACCTAATTTATCATAAGTGGTATAGCTCACTTTACTAACTCCCAACTGTTTTTGATTCTGGCTTAATGCCAATCTTCCCAATGCATCATAAATAAATTGAGTGGTTCCTCCGTCAGGTGTTTGCTGGTGCCGCGGTTGGTTAAGTGTATTATAATCATATTTGGTACTTAACATTTCAGGACTACTATTGAGCACATCATGATTTGCCAGGTAACTTGTGGGCACAGGATTATTTCTTGCAGAGGTTACATTTCCTAATTGCGCAAATGGAATAGTTTTTACTGCTACCGGTGGTACAGTTTTTACTAAATTCCCCGCCTGGTCATAATAGTAGAGCGTAAAATGATATTGGGTATTAATAAATGTTACCTGAAACTCTTCAGTTGCACTCATACATTGTGTAATGTATGCTGCACGAAATGCTGCTGTTACACTATCTAAATAGTTATTATAAGCATTGTCTGCATTCATATTTGCAATAGCTAATAAAGCTTCTACACAAGGATTGCCCGTAGGTGGTGGAGGTAAGTCAAACGGCGTTAAATTCATGTCACACGGATTACCCAGACTGAGCACCGGTTGTATGTCCCAAATTAAACTATCGTTACCAGAACTATCCGGCATTACGGGACCTGAACCAGTGATTGGAACATATTCATCGCAACAGAATTTATTTACAAATTCCTGGTATTGGGTGGTACCTCTAAAGGTGATCACAAAATTTCCCAGTTGACTCACATCCGATTGTTCAGGTAAACATTCGCAATCATTGTCATCAAGATCATTCAATTGAAAAACCAGAATTTGTGTTCCTACAGGATGAGTGGCCGAATAAGATCCGTTACTGATACTGTTTAAATAATTTGCCCATTCATCCAAAATATTTTCAGTAGTAAAAGGTCCGCCCGGTATTTGGGTGGAGGGCTGAAATGCAGCAGATGCAAGATCAGGATAACATTTTCCTAAATCTTTTGATACTGTAAAATCTAAAAATGCTCCTCCTGCCATCTGATCAGGATCCATTGAATATCCTGTAAGATCCAACACATAAAACATTTCATTACATGGTTCGCCGGTTGTTAAAGTATCACATTCTAAACAGGCACGGATAGGTTTACAATAAGTACCATAATAAGTTTGTGGTGTAGTTGTGCCGGTTGGAATCAATACGGCAATAAAATGCGTAGAGCTAACTCCGTCAGTTGAAAAATCAAGATCAGGTAAAAGACTTATCAATTCAAAAGAACTTGGTCCGCCACTTGGACTTACATCTGTAATACATGGATTAGCGGTCATAACAGGTTGATCTAATAAATAATCTTTTAGCTCAAACCAGTTTTTATGTTCTATGGTTTGGCAATCTGCCGGCAATGGTGCATCACAAAACGACACAGGGAATGGTTGCGTAGATGTGGTAGTTACTGACATGGTTCCTGTTAAGCTAAGGTCGGGTGTTCCTCCCAATAATTGTAAACCTGTGGATGAATATCCGCTGATGATAAAATCATTAACACCGGTTATGGTGGGGCTAACACTAATATCCCCGGCAATACTGTGCATTAAAATAGTTCCTGTTTGAAACAGGGTTACGCTTCCTGCATCCAGCATCATCGTAATAAAATTGCCAGTTGTATTGTTGATTAGTTTGCCTACGCCACCACCGGTATAGTTCCAGCGAATGTCATCAGCCGTGGTTCCTCCTAAATATTGTAACAATGCAGGGGTAATAAAACTAATATAGGTACCGGTAGTTAAAGAGACATTCGTATTCACATGATCACCGGTGAATTTTAATTGGGTAAGCAGGTATTTAAAATCTTTACCTTCTTGTGTAGCCTTACATATATTTAATAATTCATCTTCACATCCACCTATTTGCAACTCGGTAACTCCGGCAACCTCGATCCAATCAACCGTTGGAAGATTGGTAACCTGGGCCTGTACAGTAAATGTAAAATCTCCTCCTGATAAAAACACATCATCTACATTGGTTAATGCTTGTACATCGGTCCAGCTATATCCTGATGGCAGGGTTAATGTAAAGAAAGGATTGGTGCCCACTAAAGCAGTTAACGTTTGACCTGATACAGAGGCATGATAAGTTTGAATGGGTGCACCATAAAAAGTTTCCAGTTTATCACGTAAACTTAACATTACGTAATTTGAATTTTCTATATCTACGTTTGCATCATCCAATACACCATCCTGTAACATTGAATTTAAAAATGTTTGAAGATCGATAGCGGCCGGACATTTTCCTGTTGCTTCGAAGATCTGTTGTTGCCCCCAGGCCAATAATTGTTCCGGTGTTGGTGGGGGAGGATCAAATGCGCCATTGTTATAGATCCCAGAAGGAGGAGCAAATATTACCTGTTTATTTTCGTATCTGAAATGTTCTACCAAATCGCAAGGCAACCAAGGATGTGTTGTATGCCATGGACTTCCCGGATCATACGTTTGATTTCCGACACAAAGATTATTGATGGATAAGCTTAATTCTTCATAGACTCTAAACTGAATATACTTCCAAAATACTTTTTGTTTTATCGCTATATGTGAACCAACAGCCATATCCCACTCTCCCTGATTAGGAACATATCCTGCGTTGTTGCTGAATAATGGAAATGCAGGTAATAAAAACCCGGGGTTAGAGACCGGATAATGTGCAGAAACATAAGCTGCCTCCTGAATATTTAAAGTTTCGGGCACAAGTGGAAAGATCACAAAACGATCTGCATCTAATCCATATTCAGAACCAGGTGTACTTAAAGGGAAGATAGAAATGTAGGGTGTACTCGCCGGACTTGCGGGGACTGTTGGTTGTGAAAAGAATGGATCTATTTCATGAAAATAAAAATCATTGGTTGAAGTAGTTGGCATGATCCAACTTAACGGAAAAGATGCTCCATCAAATTCCTGAAGATCTCTGTCGTAATTTTGTAACAAATTATCAAACTCCCAGGTATTGTAATCTTCACCATTAATAGTTACTTCAAGAGAACTTACTTCTAAACATTCCTTATAAAATAAAAATTCAGGATGGTAAACCAATAAACTTCTGGCCCAGCTTTCGTTGAACCTGCTAATGAAATCATCTTCCTCACTTAGATATTGAGGATAAGTATAACGTTGTCCGAGACTATTAATATTTACAGGGGCACCGGGAACTACATTTGGCAAATAACCACCACCGTATTGTAGATCTACAATTACCCTTGCAGTATCTCCATTTGCTTCAAAATAATGTTTGTTGAGATTGCTTAAATAATTAGGTGCTCCTGTAACGTTGGTGGCATCATTTTTATCAAAAAATCTCGGAAACCTCCATGTATCTGATTTTGGAGAATTGTATTGGAACTCAAAAGTACTACTTGCGGTATTTGCATAGTCAGGCAATAAATGGTCAATGGCAAATATGCTGAGTCGTTCATCCACAGGTGGAGCTGCATGTCCATTTACATCAAGAGCATAAGCAGCATATTGACCAACCCCGGGTGTCAGGTCTCTCAACATCATTCTATATCCTGCCTGGCACATATCATTTCCATCTTCTTCACAGATCTGATCGCATCCTGCTTTTTTCTGTGCGTACAATAATTTTAATTCCGCTTCAGTTAATGAAGATGGACTTGATGGTGTGGAGTTCAATGCTAACATTTCTGTAATAAAATCCGCTTCGGTTCCCAATGCTGCCAAACAATCATCACAACTATAAAAACATCCGCTGGTATCGGGCATTACAAAAAAGTCATCACGTGTTAGTAAGCAAGTGTTGTTCGCAATGTATTTTTCGGTATAATATCCTATTACATCTTCGTCAAGGGTTAATGTTTTTACCACAGTATAATTTCCTACTTCCAATAAAAGGTCAAAATTAAAGTAAGGATTTCCATCAACTACCACCTGGTTATCTTCGTTACAAATTGTATCAGGATCATTCCCACCCAGATGAATTGTAAAAGGAAAACCGGTCATAGGTTCGTTACAACTATTGAGAACATTTATATGAAGATCATACACACAATCAAAACAAGTCTCATTCAAACATGCATCCAGATAATCTTTCAGATCAGCCGAATAATTAAAATGATACGTTTGTTCGGTTTCCACCAACAATGGAGTGGTATTACTCCACACTGTTCCATCTGCATTTAAATGATTATCCTGCCCATGCGGATAGGGTATCGTTACATCTCCCAATAAATTTACTGTTAGAGTTTCTGCTGCCGTTTCATATAAATTGTTACTTGAATTTGTGGGATCTTCCAATGGCGTTAAATTTGTTCCCACAGGTGTTCCGGCTAATGATGTAGCAATGGTTTTACCGGCCATATCTAAAAACGAGATGCTCACCTGTCCATTCGCATCTACTACCATGTTCTTCTGGTAATGCCCACTATACCCTACGTTGGTTCCGAATAAACGGTCTAACTCAACCTGGGTTGGTTTTCCATAAAAGTATTTGGTCTCATGATCACTTCCTAATATATGGGTACTTCCTACCCCGCTTTGCATTTTAATCCTGCCCGTATTGTCAGGTGTATATACTACCTGCGTATATGGATATTTATTTGCATCGGCCACATAGGCTTGCTGGTCATTTTGAAAAGTATTTGCCGTGGAATAATAATAAGATGCTCCGGATGTTGTTGATAATTGTGGTGCCGGTGGAATACATCCACTTCCAAATAAATTATCTGTATCAAAATGTTCTCTCGAAAACTTTGTACTTGATGCATCTTCTAAATTGAAGTTACTATAATATTTTACTATACTGCTTGTTACCGGAACAGGTAAAATTTGTACTGTTGGTCTCCCCTGGTGATCATATACAGTTTCTCCTACAATGGCTTCATTGGTGCTGCTTAACTTTGTTACACTTTGTCTTACTCTGCTACTTCCATCTGCATATTCTACTATCTCCTTATGTTTTCCGTCCTCGGCAAAACTGATTGATGCTTTCCAGTTTTTGTTTTGTCCTGTTCCTCCTTCATGTCTGTTTACTGCTACATATTGTGTGGATGGCATGCTATTTAATACGAAGGGTGTTGTAGGGGTTTGCTCAAAACTCCAAAATCCCTGGATCTCATTTACTAATGGACAACCATCTGTTCCTATACCTTTTACTCCAACTCCTCTTATTCTTGCAATTACATATCCCCTATCAAATATATTCGGAATACGATAAGTGGTTGTTGTATTGTTTATTCTTACCCTGCTAGAATTATTTTTAAATGTTGCATTGATATTTGCAGTTGTTAATTGTGTATTTAGATTCGTACTGCTATAATCATTTATATAGGCATATTCAATCTCATAATATTCTGCGCCCGTTTGAAATGCCCAATTGAATACTATTTCGTTCGTTGTTGCATTATGGCTTACATTAAAGTTGGATGGAAATATATTGTAATCAAAATTACGATACCGCTCTATTTGAATTCCCGTTTCCCAATACAAGTCCTTGGGCATAACTGAATAATTTGGACTGCTTAACGCTGGTATAAGATTTCCTTGTCTGTCATAAATTTTTACATTAGCTACGGAGACGTCTATCTTATATGCCGCGTCATAAAGAATTCGTGCCTTCTCAGTATACACTTGTCTGTTCACAGGATCAAATTCTATGGTTAGTGTTTGAATATCCGTCATGTCTGTTAATGTTCCGGGTCCAGATGTTCCACATGCCCATCCGCTTAATTTTTTATACGTGATACCAAAAGTTACTTCTATCCTATAATAGTTAGTATCATAACAAAAATGAAGATCCGGATCGATCCCTAATTGAAGATATCCCACTTCATTTTTATCGTAGAACTGAGCAGTGCTTCCTATGATAAGCCCAAGTTCGGGGTCCACTACCCCACTGGAACCACTGGAAATAATAGAAGGATTGATCGTATATAAATA
>Ga0163152_10006057_pt1 | contig 13862 bp, 15 predicted proteins | sample OliLakLV19MP8IB2_FD_148635 | JGI IMG/M metagenome (GOLD analysis project Ga0163152, IMG submission 148635) | Freshwater microbial mat bacterial communities from Lake Vanda, McMurdo Dry Valleys, Antarctica - Oligotrophic Lake LV.19.MP8.IB-2 | ecosystem: Environmental > Aquatic > Freshwater >... | reverse complement strand
AGTTGAATGGGCGCAGCGCGGGCGCCCTCGCGGAAAGTCTGTAGTAAACTGTTCAACGTGCAAAAGATTTCAATACGTGGCGAATTCATTACGCTCGGTCAGCTATTGAAGCTGACTGGCGAAGTCCCCACAGGCGGAGAAGTCAAAGATTATTTGGCAGAAACGACGCCGATCGTCAATGGCGAGCCGGAAAACCGTCGGGGGCGGAAGTTGCGCGTCGGCGATGTGATTGTCCTTCAGCATGTCGGGCAAATCGAGTGTGAGTGAAGCTCGCTAATATCTGACTGGAAAGCTGCACACGCTGAATTTTGGCTAACGTGCCGGGCACTATCTGTGGTGCCATTGGTACTTGCTGTCACTCGTATCCCCATTCTTTGCCGGAATTCTTGGTGGAAGTCGGCGGACTCAGGGTCATGTTCGCTGGTTTTAGGGACGCTGCCTGGGGAGCTGCCTTTGCTGGCTTTCCTGCGACTTTTTTGCCCTTCTTCCCCGAAGCGGCTTTGGCTTTGCCTGTTTCAGGTAGTGGCTCTTGCCCTGTGGCACGTAGAATCTTGTGGATATCAACCAGGTTTTGCGTCAAAACCTTTTTGTCCTCGGCAGGCGGATTGCATTTTAGCGACCGCTCAAAAGCGGCCAGTGTATCTTTTAGGCGATTCTGCTTGAGATAAGCGTTGCCCAAATTCATCCAGGCGGCAAAGTCCTTGTCGTTGAGCTTGGTCGCGCTAAGGAAAGCATGTTCGGCGCCGACGTAATCGTCGAGCTTGCGCAGTGACACGCCCAAGTTTATGAAGAAGTCCGCATCATAAGCATATCGATCGATGGCTTCCTGGTATTTTTGCGCCGCTTCACTGTAGCGCTGCTGATTCAGATATTTGTTGCCAAGATTGTAATACGGCAGGGCGTCGCTCCAGCCGTGAGGGTCACCGGTGCCGGGGAAATCGCCGGATTGGGCAGGCATCGGCGAAATCAGAATCAGGGGAGTGATTAGAACAAGCAGAATACGCAGAATCTTCATGCCGCCCAGTATAGCGAATTAAGGAACAAACGAGTTGGCGTCTTAGCTTTCGTTTTGTGGGAAGCGAGGCACTGTGCGGTTCCTACAGTGTTAGTGTCGCCGCCTGTCAAGTTGATGAATTCGAAAATTCCACGTATGCTCCATGATAGTGGGACTTACAGCACCACTTGACGATTGCTTGGAGATACAAATGACGACGGCTTTGAGTAAGGAATCTACGTCAAAGAAGCATCTGTACCTTGAATTATTCGTACTAAGTATAGTCTCGCTCTATTTGGAGTTACTGGTGATTCGCTGGCTTTCGGCTGATTTCCGGGCTTTCACGGTCTTCAAAACTTTTCCGCTAGTAACTTGTTTCGTAGGTTTGGGACTCGGCTATGCCAACACGTCGCACTCCGACAAAGCGTTCAAATGGTCGTTGTGGTTGCTTGCCGGATTTGTGGCGATTTTGCAATTTTGCGTCTACATAGGATTTTGGCACTGGACCTTCCCGTCCATCGGCGTCTACCAATGGGAGCTGGCTAAGTACGACGGCTCGCCGCTTTATCTGTACCTGCCGAAGTTCATTGGCGTGTTACTGGTTCTTCTGGGGGCTCCGTTTGCCGTGATGTTCGCCATCGGCACTAGACTCGGAGAACTGTTTAACGCCACCAAGCCGTTGCGCGCTTATGGAATCAATTTGCTTGGTGCCATCTTGGGCAGTATCGCTCTTTCCATTGTGTCCTTCTTAGGTTGGTCACCGTGGATGATGCTGATACCAGCCGTCTGTCTTTTAGCCGTATTTGTGCCTGGGCGCAAACTGTGGTTCGGCGTGGTGCCTGCACTTGTGACGCTCACTTTTGCAATTGTCAATCCTGACCCCAGTCCGGTTGTGACTACTTACTGGTCCCCCTACCAACGTCTCGACACGTATCCGTTTATGCTGACTGCGTTGGATCAAAGTAAGCCCGTTCCGGAAAAATTGGGCATAACGATTGCTGCCAACGGGCATTTCTACCTACACTCGATAGGGCTGGATCAAAAGTCCTTGTCACGGACTGATCTACCTCCGGCTGTTTTGGCCAGGCTGCATGAACATGCCAGGCAATACGATTTACCGTATCGCTTCCTCAAACCTAAATCAGTGCTGGTCTTAGGATCGGGCGCAGGGAATGACGTGGCCGGAGCATTACGCAATGGCGCCGAGAACGTTACTGCAGTCGATATTGACCCTTACATTCTGGAGCTTGGTCGAACAACGCATCCGGAAGCGCCTTATTCTTCGCCGAAGGTCAATGTCGTTTGCAATGATGCACGAAATTTTCTAAATAGCTCTAGCGCTCGTTTTGATTTGATCGTGTTCGCCGGGTTAGATTCGCTAACAGTTTCCGGACAAGGCGCTTCTGTCAGGCTAGACAACTACGTTTATACCGTGGAAAGTTTGCGCAACGCCTTAGCTCATCTAAAACCGAATGGGTTGGTAGTACTTTCGTTTTGTAAGTCCACCGACTATATTACGCGCAGGTTGTTCGCCACGTTGACTGCCGCTGCCGGCTACCAGCCGGTCGTGATGCGCGATTCACAAAGTCCGGAGTTGCCTTGGGAGATTTACCTGACGGGACCGGCATCGAAGGAAATTGGACGAACGATCAACTGGGCGAATATGTCTCCTTTTGTGCCGCAGAATATTCCCATCGTAGATGGGGAGCGCATTCTGTCTGATGATTGGCCGTTCCTCTACGTGTCGCCAATCAAAGTCGACTTCCCATACTTGATCGTTGTTGGGTTGATCCTTTCCCTTGCTTTCGGGGGCGCCGCACCGATGCTTCGCCGCGAAATGAGTGGTATGAACATGCAATTTCTGTTCATGGGAGCCGCGTTCCTGCTGTTGGAATTGCAGTCGATAGGTCGCCTGTCCCTCGTCTATGGATCCACATGGCTCACATCGTCAATTGTGATTAACGGAGTTCTTTTGATGATCATAGTTGCAAATGTCATTGCAGCGAAGTTTAAGACATGGCTTTCCTTCCATATTCCCTGGATTTATGTCGCTCTCAGCGTCACGCTTCTTGCCAGCTATTTTCTGTCCGTCGAACAGGCGATCAGTTGGTGGGGGAAAGATGTAGGCAGTCTGGCTGCCACCTTTGTAACACTGTTGCCGATGTTTTGTGCCGGTGTGCTCTTCAGTACATTGTTTAGTTGCGCGCGAAATTCGGCTCTGGCGCTGGCTTTCAATTTGTTGGGCTCCGTTATAGGTGCGTTGCTCGAGTATGCCTCGAATTATGTTGGTGTAAGCGGGTTGGTCCTTTTGGCACTGGGGCTGTACGCGTTAGCATTCATAGCTTCACGCGTAGGGTCACCAACCGAGCACGGAGCTGCTAGCCAACAATTCTCTTAATGGAGCCGAAACTGAGTAGCAAGCACGATGGTACTTGGCACCATCCGGAATGGCTGGGAGCGGCTGGATTTTATTGATGACTGTAATATAAATATCGTGATAGTCAAAAACGTACCAAATGCACAACTGTTCCGATATTCTTGAGGATGCGAATCCCGAGCGGTCAGGTTTAATGAAATCAGTCAAGAGAACTAGGCCCGGCGGCGGTTTTCGAGCCGTTTTTTACACTATTGGTAAGGCGCTGGAAGTTGGTCCATGGAAACTGTGGCAAAAGATGCGCTCATCAAATGCCTGCAAGACATGTGCTGTCGGCATGGGTGGACAGTTAGGCGGCATGGTTAACGAGAGTAAGAACTTTCCGGAAGTCTGCAAGAAAAGCCTTCAGGCGCAAGTAGCCGACATGAAAGGGGCAATTCCAATCGACTTCTTCGAGCGCAACGATTTGTCCGCACTGCTGGCTCTGACGCCCAAGGAAGCCGAAGACGCTGGCCGGCTGATTTACCCGGTGGTGCTGAGACCGGGAGCTGAGCATTTCACGCCAGTATCTTGGGAGACCGCACTAGATATCGCCACTAGCGCGTTCAAAGAGACCAGTCCCGACAGAACCGCGTTCTATTCCTCTGGTCGCTCCTCTAATGAGTCTGCTTTTATCCTTCAATCGTTTGCCCGCATTTATGGCACGAACAACGTCATGAACTGCTCCTATTACTGCCATCAGGCATCAGGCGTCGGTCTGAAAATGACCTTCGGTACGGGCACGGCCACAATTGAGCTTGAGGATCTGGAGAAATGCGATCTGCTTGTGTTGCTCGGAGCGAACCCAGCCTCTAACCACCCGCGCCTGATGACTCAACTGGCAAACCTTCGTCGGCGTGGTGGACACATCATCGTCGTAAATCCCATAAAAGAAAGCGGGCTTGAAAAATTCCACGTACCCTCTCAAATGCACTCGCTTATATTCGGTTCCGAGATCGCTTCGTTATATATCCAGCCGCTGGCTGGTGGCGATGTAGCACTTCTAGTTGGCGTTCTCAAAGCGCTCATTGAGCGCAGCCGGGTCGACAATGACTTTCTCAAGCAGCACACCATCGGTCATGAGGAGGCGCTTGCCTCGGCTCAAGCGACCGAGTGGTCCTTAATCGAGGCAGCCAGCGGAGTTGCTAAAGCAAGCATCGAAGAAATGGCCGGCATGATCGCCCTCGGGAAAGCAGTGATCTTCGCCTGGGCTATGGGGCTGACTCATCATCAGTCCGGAGTGGACAATATACTTGCTCTTTGTAATGTCGCGCTTGCCACGGCGAATGTCGGTCGTCCAGGCACAGGTCTGTTGCCGATTCGCGGTCATTCCAACGTTCAGGGCATCGGTTCGGTGGGATTCGCTCCTGCTATGCAAGACGGAATACGTCGCACATTGGAAACACTGTACGGCAAACCATTACCGTCAACTGACGGCTACGATATCTACTCTACGATCGAAGCCGCGCAGCAGGGCAAACTCGATGTTCTTTTTGCTCTCGGCGGCAACCTCTGGGGCTCAAATCCTGACTCTGTTTGGGCAGCTGACGCTATGCAACGCGTTAAGACAACGGTTTATCTCTCGACGAAATTGAATCCTGGACATTTTCACGGAAGAGGACAAACAACGCTGATACTGCCTGTTCTCGCTCGCGATGAAGAGCCGCAATCGACGACGCAGGAATCCATGTTCAACTATGTGCGACTTTCCGACGGCGGCGCTGTCAACGTCAAGGGACAGATGCGCTCGGAGTCCGACATAATTTGCACTCTGGCAAATGGCGTACTGGGACAAGAACCTGTGGACTGGCTACGTTTAGGGAACCATCACGAAGTGCGCAAACTCATCGCTGAAGCGCTTCCTGGTTGGGGAGAAATTGCGACCATTGAGCAATCCCGCAAAGAATTCACGATCGGCGGACGAGTTTTTCACACACCGCATTTTCCTACTGCCACTGGCAAAGCGACGATGCAATCGACGCCAGTTCCAGTCGTAGACTTCGATGGACTGCGCTTGATCACCATACGCTCAGAAGGACAGTTTAATACCGTTGTCTACGAGAACGCTGACATTTACCGCGGAATGCCTCACCGTCATTGTGTTTTGATTTCCGCAGCAGATGCGCGCAAGCTCGGTGTGTTTGACGGTCAATCAGTGACGGTGCACGGCGAAGCAGGCAGTATGGACAACATAGAAATCGTGATTGGCGCTATTCGTGACGGCGTAGTTGCTATGTTCTACCCCGAATCAAACGTCCTCATCAAAGGTCGCGTCGATCCACGCTCCGGCACTCCCAGTTTCAAAAGTGCACCGGTGAGAATTGAAGTCCCGGTTCGCGGTGATGCCAAATAGGCGATAACTATTGCCAGGTTTGCGAACTACTATGTGGTGACTGTAATTTCGTTGCCGTCCATACGTTCGATGATTGCTAGCGATTCGATTGGCACGGTTAGATGTTTGAGAAGTTCACGACCGTTTTGGAATTGTTTTTCTATAACGGCACCAATACCAACCAGCGTGGCACCACTTTGGATAATCAATTTCTCGAGCGCCACAAGAGTTCTGGCTGATGCTAGAAAATCATCAATGATCAAAATGCGATCTGATGCCTGTAAGTATTCTGTGGAGACGATGAGCTCGACTTGCTTTTGATGGGTCGGCGAAGAAGATTTTTCGCGATAGGGTTCCGGCGCCATGGTAATTGGCTGATGCTTGCGTGCGAATACCACAGGCACGTTCATGACTAGTCCTGCGGCGACCGCCGGAGCAATGCCGGACGTTTCGGCTGTGAGGATTCGTGTCGGATTAGTGTGAGCCAGTCGACGCGCAAACTCCTCACCGATATAACGCATCAGCTGCGGATCGATTTGATGATTCATGAATGAATCGACCTTTAGAACCCCATTGCCGAGATGCTTGCCATCTTTGATGATTCTTTCTCTTAGTGGGTTCATTTCAATCTCCGGATTCCGAAGATTGTATACTAACCGCTCTTAGCTATTTGGTTGAGGTAATAAGATGCAAGTTCGAGAGCTTCTGGTATGGTCCGCCACTGTGGTTGCTGCGTGCAGCTTCGCACTGAGTATCGCCATGCCGAATGCCGTCGCTGAAGACGCGACAGGTATCACAACTTCTTCGTTGAACTCGTACTTGGCTCCCGTTCGTTCACACGACGAGCGCGCGGCGCGAAGCGCGTTGATTATCAAGCTGCGCGAAATGAGAGACGATCTTCGCAATTATGCGGTAATTGCTCGCGGGGCCAAACTGACTGAACATCAGAAAGCTTCGGCCAAAGTATTAGGCGTTGTCAAAGAACAGATTTCTGCGCTGTCTGCCAAAGAGCCCAAAACTATCAAGGATCCAGAGGACGATACCGACCTTGATCCGCTGTTGTTTGAACTTGGCAGCAACTAACGTCGCGTGTCAGTGTCATTGATCACGATGCGTAAAGGGTGCCGCCACCCGGGCAGCGCATGGCGCTACCCCTACAATCGTTTTATCGGCCGGCAACTCTTCCTGTCTCACTGATTGCATCGACAAGAGCGCGTCCTAGACCGACGTTGAGCAAGTCACCGAAATCTTTGCAGTCGACGATGTCGAATGTCGCCCCTTGGCGCATGAGACCGTCGTCAAGTTCATGGACGAGATTAACCCCGGACCGGTCTCGACCGACTTGAAGAAAAGTTATGGCAATTTCGTCTGGACGCTGCATAGAAGCTGTTGCTTCAACAATCGCCTTTTTCAGCGCCCGAGCATTGTTTGGCAATCCATCGGTAATTACAGCGATGACCACAGGGCGATTCCGACCTTGCTGGCTAGCCTTGTTCGCGAAGTACCAGTTGAGCTGTTTCTTTAAAGCTGCGGCGGCATTAGTACTGCCGGAAGGACGGTTCCCGCGAAAGATCTGTGGAATCTGCTCTAAGCGCACTCTATCAAATACATTGTCGTCTGTGGCAAACATGACGACCCGCATTCCTTGCCGCAGCGCACCGGCCGCCATGCGCGACATAGTTATTAGCTCATTTGCGCACCAATCCCAGCGCGAGGCCGCATCCATCTGTCCGGTAAAACGCGATAGAAACCCGAATCCCTCACGCGGGGCAGGACAGTCTTCTTCGCTCATAGAGCCGGATTTATCTATCAGTAAAATGATGTCCCGACTGCTTAGCAAGTTCAGGTCCTGCGGCGCAAGCTGTTTTATGAATACACCGGCTTCCCGTTGCAAGTTCGGCAAGATGGATCGTACCGGCGCCTGCCTGGCAGGAGCCTGATTAATGTTCAGGGTAAACCCGGCCGATGGTGACGAAGGGGCCGTTTGGAACGCACTAAAGTCAGACCCTGATGGTTGTCCATAAGCTGGGCTAGGGTAGGGACGAGGGCTGTAATTAGAGCTAGTGGCATTTGGACTGCGTCTGATGCGCATGGCATCATCCGGAGCCGCCGCAATCACGGGCAACATAGTTACAGTGCCAACTAGTAAACAGAGAATCATTCGGCGCATAGCTGCCCCTTTCGCACGACTCAACCGTTAGACGCCTTCAACCTATGCCTGTTCCCGACAAGGTAAACTGCGCACATGAAAGTAGATGGACACCCTTATCAAACGATTTGGCTGAAATCAGATGAGCCCGCCACTGTCTGCGTAATTGACCAGCGCATACTGCCGCACAAATTTGAGATTGTCGAAATCAAGACCAGCGATGAAATGGTGGAGGCAATTAAGGACATGACTGTTCGCGGTGCTCCCTTGATCGGAGTTGCTGCGGCATATGGGATGTATCTGGCTGGAGTGCAGGCACTGCATAGTCCTGATTTTGCTAAAGCTATGCAGGCAGCTTCCGAACAGCTAATTTCGTCCCGCCCAACAGCGGTCAACCTTGCCTGGGCGGTGCGTTCGCAGCAGCAGTTTCTATCCGGGCGGCTTGATCCTTTCCAGACAGTTAGTGCACTGCAAACAAACGCTGAGTTAATTCGAGAGCAAGATATTGAATGTTGCAAGAGCATCGCAGACTTTGGCTTATCACTTGTCCAGCAGATTGCCGATTGCAAGGCGGGGCAGCCAGTCCAGATTCTCACGCATTGCAATGCCGGTTGGCTTTGTGCCGTTGATTGGGGAACGGCAACTGCGCCCATTTACCGTGCCTTTAATGAAGGCATTGACCTGCACGTTTGGGTCGATGAGACTCGTCCACGTAATCAGGGAGCGTCTTTGACGGCCTGGGAGTTGGGCAAACACGGTGTGCCCTATACGCTCATCACCGACAACGCCGGCGGGCACTTGATGCAGAATGGGCACGTGGACATGGTTATTGTCGGCACTGATAGAGTGACCCGACGAGGCGATGTGGCAAACAAGATCGGAACATACCTAAAGGCTTTGGCTGCCCATGCTAACTCTGTCCCTTTCTATGTTGCAGCTCCTTCCTCCAGCATTGATTGGTATTTGTCGTCTGGCAAGGATATTCCAATTGAGGAGCGCGACGCAGAAGAAGTTAAGTACATAAGTGGTCTGTGCGATGGGCAGTTGAAGAAGGTGCTAATAGCGCCGCAGGACGCTCGGGCTGCGAATTTCGGGTTCGATGTTACTCCAAATGAATTGATAACAGCATTGATTACCGAACGCGGGATCACTCAGGCAACGGAAGATGGACTGTCTAAGCTGTTTCCAGAAAAGTTGAGACTCTCTCAAAGTGAGAGATGAAGGGATAATCAAGTTTGATTGCCGCTGGACAGACGGACGCGCTCCTGTCGGAGAGCTTGTTTCTGAGCTGATTGAGTATCGTCAGAGACTTTTCAATCTGAATCTGATTGGTGTCTACCCGGATGGTATCGGGTTCGGCAACATCAGTGCTCGCAGTCCTGGTGCTAATGAGTTCTTCATATCCGCTTCGCAAACAGGACACATCAGTCCCGCTAGTTTTGAGCACTTCTCGATTGTCACCAAATACAGCATTGAGCAAAATTGGTTGGAGTGCCACGGACCGCTCAAAGCTTCGTCCGAATCGCTAACACACGCGATGATCTATCAAGCCTTCCCCGATGTGAACGCTGTCATCCATGTCCATCACGACCTGAACTGGCAGCGTCTGCAGAATCTTGTGCCTACCACGGCTGCACGCGTTGCATACGGTACCCCGGCGATGGCAGCCGAGGTGGAAAGACTGGCGCGCGAAGCGCAGCTGGCCGAGCACCGCATAATGATCATGGCCGGTCATGAGGACGGCATCATATCCTTCGGTCAGAATCTAAGTGAAGCCCTTGCAACGCTGCTTAAGCACCTCATCTAAAGATGGAACATCGCCGCCACGACGTAGCCAATAGCGGCCATAAACATCAGAGCAATAGCTGCCTTGATTTTGGTGATTTCGTGCACTTTCGAGCAGCCGAGAACGTTCAGGTAAACGCCGTAAAAGATTGACACAAAGCCGCCAATGGGAAGGATTCCGATGCTGATCCAGGCAATTAAGAGGGTGACTTTGCTGTATGCCAGGACGCGGAAAGTCGCTTCCAACGAGCCTTTGCCGCCCATCGTTTTCAGCACGTGATAACCGATGAATGCGCCGATGGCAGTTTTTACCATACTTCCGACGAAAAGAGTGATCAAAAGCAGAGGATTCAACTGGCACACTGCTTGAATCAACGCATAGATGCCGGCGCTGATTCCCAAGAACATCATTGGCTCAACATAGCCGCCGGTCCGACTCATGGAGTTGAAGAATGCGTTTGACCGCAGGAAAACCTCTTTTGCTTCCATCCAGTAGTTCTTAAGCAGATAGGATGCGCCCACCGCCATGCTGGGTTTAGCGGGCTGCTCAACTATCTCTACCGCGGCGATCTGGTTTTCTGGAATTTCATTCATATGTTGTTAATTGGGGAAATTACGGCAATTAGCTTTGCCGAAGGCACGGGCTTAGCCTAGAATAGGCGAACGTCTCAAGCATAGCACCCTAGTGTCCACTAATCGTCCACGTATTCTTGACGCCATTCGCTCACTCGGCCTTAGAGTGACGGCAGCTGACGTGTCTGCAGTTACGGGCATGCCGCTCAATGCTGTCATTCGTGAACTGAACAACGTTGCATCAGATACTGAGGCTGTACTTGAAGTTTCGAACAGCGGGACGATAGCCTACGTTTTCGGCTCTGATCCTAATGCCGTCTATCGAGCCAAAGGGATCAGAAAGGCCATCATGCAGCTTGTCGGTGTTGGTCGCGACATAATTTCGTTTATTGTCCGTTGCTCTTTCGGGTTGCTGCTCATCGGTTCTGTTTTGACGCTGTTAGTGATCTTTGCAATTGCGATTGCCTTTGCAATGTTTGCCTCTGATGCCTCTGACGGTGATTTAGGTGATGTCGACATCGAAGGGGCAGATCTTAACTTCAACTTCTTCGATGTGATCAACCTCAGTATGTTTTTCATGTGGTGGCGCAACGACTTGCAAGGTGAGATCACCTACTATGGGCAGAAGGTCGACGTTCGCGAAACTGGGTTCATTTCAAACTGCTTTAGCTTTCTCTTTGGAGACGGCAATCCCAATCGTGATTTCGCTGAACATGCCTGGAAGAACGTCGCTGATATCATTCGCTTGAACAATGGTGTGATCACTGCTGAGCAGGTCGGTCCCTACTTCGCCGATTGCGGCACCGACAACAATATCTTTCCGGTGCTTGTGCGCTTTGACGGAATTCCGGAAGTAACCAACACCGGTAACATCGTTTATGTCTTTCCTTCTATGCTGAACACCGCTGCCGGGCATGTGTTCTGGACTATTCCGCAATTTGCAGAAGAGAAGCAGTGGAAGTTTAGCCTGGTACCGACGAAGAGACTGGATTTTGTCTTTTACTTTGCCGGTGCCAATCTTGCAGGTTGGTATGCCGTCGCGGGGAACTTGAGTCGCTTTGCATTCATGGCGCCGTATAAGTGGATTGTTGATGGCTTGCTTTGTTATGCCATTTTCTTCATTGCATTTCCGATTGTTCGGTCGTTGTGTAACGCAGTACTCAACGCCGTTGTGGAGATCAAAAACAAAAACCGCAAGAAAAATGCAGAGCTGTTGGTTCAGCCTCAAGCGTTGCTAAAAATGCAGGAAGCACAGTCATTTGCACAAACAATGCAATGGCACGATCCGCGAGACCTGGCCTACACGACCGCAAAAGATGTACTCGAGCAGGAAGTGGAATTCCGTTAAACAGTCGGCGGGACGTCTTCTTTCTTTCCCTTGGCGCCTTGCGTTGCGCGAAATTGTGTCTTGACTTGATCCGCTTGCATCTCGAGATCCGAAATTTCTTCGTCTAGGTGTTTGATGGTTTCAAGGTCGGTGAGGGCAAGCCCAGTTATTACGTCCGAGTCGAGACGACGCGTTTCACGATAATTCTCAAAAATTGCCACGCCGACTGTTCGCAGCATGCGTTCCCGTTCCTGTCGTTTGGAGCGCATTGCCAATTTCAGTTTGCCAATTTGCGTTACGAGAATGGCAGTCTTTACAAATACCTGTCCATCTGCTTTTGCTTTCGAGAAAAAATTGTCGGTCATCTAAGTTCCTCAGCCGAGTCCATTGTACAGGCAACCAAACAGGGACCACGCGTTTGTATCACTTTAGAGCAGCCGGGACGTGGCGCTTCAATCGCCACCACAAGCGGAAAACTGAACAAAGGATCGTGGTACTGGTCAGGGCTCCTGTTGTAATATTTTCGTGTGAAAGTTGTCAAAGTGAAGTTGCTGATATGCCTGTTGACCGCAGGTTTGTTCTTTGGTGCGCAGCTAGCGGTTGCCGTTACGAAGCCTGCTTCATCCTCGACAAACGAGAGGGGACAAGCCCCTCCCCTACAGGTTATTGCGGCAGTTCCGGACGCTTCAGTTCTTGTTGATGCTAGTGCATCTCCAATTCTTGAAACGCCAATTAAGCTATCACCTGGCGCATTCCAGCTGGCGGAACAACTGGGCATTGGCGCTCGTATTCAGAAGCTGGATGAGTTCCGTCGGGCTCCAGTGGGCGCCAGTCATGCTTTGGAACTGGTGGAAACAAAGCAAGCAGTCATGCACGGCGTCTTGATCGCCTTGTTGCAGGTGCGCGCAACTTCGGCGCAGATTGCCAATGACATCTTTGAGGCCGGTCAGATTCGCAATCTCCTGGAAGGCCGCCGCGACCGTGTGATCAAACTAAATACTCTTGCCAATTTGGCAAGTGGCGGCGTAGCTGAAATGGCAGGGGGCGCGCTGCAGCTGATTCCGAATCAGAAGCTTGATAATGCCGGCAACATCATAGAAATGATCGGTGGTGGTTTGCAGTCCGGACTCTCCTTATGGGCTCTGCGTCAACAGGAGGGTGCGAGGCTGGCGACGCCGGCAAGGCCCAATATGCTCGCACCGATCTTGGATCAAAACACCAATCAGGATTCGAAATACCCGATCGTAGTTTGGAAGTTCTTGAATACCATTCCGCCCGAGGGCGGTGGCACCAGGCGCCAGTTGCTTGTTAAGCAGTGGCTTGAATACGGTCGTTTGGCCGATAGAGACCCAAGGATGCTGTCTGCGCTTTCCGGAAATGGCGGTAAGCGCCATCCAGTAAGCATCGATGTGTTGGAAGACAGGCAAGCTATGTTGTCGGATGTCAACGCGGTCGTCTCGCGCATCGATAAGCAATTGCTGGAAATTCTTCTTTATTCTGATTTGCAGAGCATTTAATCAGCCAGATTCACTGCAGGAAAGAGTCATACTGGTTTCAACAAAAGAATTTCTTTTGACTACTGCCGTCTGTTGATTATGATGGTGGTAGAGAAGGAGTTTAAGAATGTCTTTGACGATGAAGTTGGTCGCTCTCACACTTGCCTTATTCTCCGGGTGTAGCATCGGTGCTCCGGCTCACGCGCAGCAAGGACAAGATCAATATGTCGTGATGCAGACGACGCGAGGACCGATAACGATTCGGGTTTACTACTCCGTCGTGCCCTATACCGCGGGTAATTTTCTTGATCTGGTTGACCGGGGCTTTTACGACGGGCTCATATTCCATCGCGTCGAACCACAACTAATTCAGGGTGGCGATCCAAATGGAAATGGCACTGGGGACTTTGTAGATCCCGACAGCGGGAGGAGGCGAACCATCAAGCTGCAGATTGATCGTCGCCTCAGTCATAACCAGGCTGGTATGGTCGCGATGGCCCGTTCCAGCGACCGAGACTCTGCAAGCTGTCAGTTCTATATCCTAAAACGCGCTATGCCACAGTTTGATGGACAATACGCTGTTTTTGGCAGAGTGGTTCGGGGTTTGGGTTCAGTAAATGCTATGGGTAGAGGGGATCGCATCATCAGCGCCAGAATCGTCGATCCACAAGGTGATACCTCCCGTGGCGGCGGCGGTGGTGGTGCTTCAAATTCGCCTGTGCCCGGTGTTGCCGAGCCGCGACAGCAGGCGCCGCCATCACCAACGGGCGATTCCGGTTTCTAAGTGCAGCCC
>Ga0163152_10006056_pt1 | contig 13866 bp, 9 predicted proteins | sample OliLakLV19MP8IB2_FD_148635 | JGI IMG/M metagenome (GOLD analysis project Ga0163152, IMG submission 148635) | Freshwater microbial mat bacterial communities from Lake Vanda, McMurdo Dry Valleys, Antarctica - Oligotrophic Lake LV.19.MP8.IB-2 | ecosystem: Environmental > Aquatic > Freshwater > Lake... | reverse complement strand
GAGCGGCGAAAGCAAGCGAGGCACTGGCAAGGAAACCTGCGAAAAGCGCGCAGCGTGCGGCCTTCGCTTCAGACAGAGAACGCATTTGGAGTCTCCCGGCGGCAGGTGGCAGTGTGCGAACCCACAGGTGGATGGCGGACAAAAATAGAATGCGGAGTGACTCGCGGAAAAAATCGGAATCAAGGCAAAGAAAAACCCCAGTCACAGGAGACTGGGGTTCGAACTTCTCTCCCATAAGAATCGGAACGGATCACGGAATTGAGAACAGGAACGGAACCGGACTAAGCGGACTCTTTTCGTTGCTCTTTTGCCGCGGATTGCTCTACAGGCTGCTCTCCCAAACAGACTGCAGAAGCCCTCCCTCTAAAAAACTTGGGCTCCGGGCGCTCGGTATCCATCCCAGGTCGGTCTCATGGCGGTTACCCGCGGAGCACGGACCCCCGAAAAGGCAGCTGCGAAGCGCCCGGGAAGCAAAACATTTCTCTCTAAAAGACATCACTCTTTTTTTGGAAACCGGCTCTATCAGGAAAATCGGACAAGGGACTCAATCAGGACTCTGTGAAAACCCGTGAGGGCGTGCGCGCCGCGGCACACGATGCGCGCGCCCTCGGGGAAATCAGAAGCCGCGGCTCGAAGGTGCCGAGCAGCTGACGTAGTTGTACGGATTGACCGAGAAACGCACGTCGAGGCCGTCGATGGAAGCCTGAGCGTCGTCGCTCGTGGCGTTCTTCTCAACTGCGACTGCGAGGTCAGCCGTGTAAATGCCCTTGGGAGCGTTGCCGCACCAGCGATACCACCAGCTGCCAGGACGCGTGTCGACAACGAAGCCGTCGGTGCGCGTAGCAGTTTCGAGGGGGATGTTCAGCACGGTGCCCGAACGGTAGAGCTTGTTGAGCGGGTTCACGGGATATCCGAAGAACGTCGACTTCACTGCAACGTTGACAGACGAACCAGCGCCCTTGACGAGGCCGTACGTGACGGTCTGCTCAAGAGTTGCTGCGTAGCGGCCGCGAGCGGCTTCCACGGGAACAGCAAGGCGGCACTGAGCCTTGGCTGTTTTAGCCTGCTCGCCCGAAGGGAGCTGCACGCCGAGGCCTGTGAGGATCACGGTCAGCTGGTCGCCGTTGCCGATGAGGAAGGTGTCGCCGTCGATCTGGCAGATGGACTCGGTGAAGCCACCGGTGGTCTTCGAGCCAGCGAGACGAGCACGAGCCGTGTCCCAGAAGATGGTGTTCTGAGCGAGAACGGGAGTGACGGTAGCAATTGTAGCAAGCGTAACGATGGAACGAATCATGTCTCACCTCCAAAACCCGGTGCCGTAAGTCTGCGAGACTTCGGTCCTTGGGATAGATAAAAAAATTAACCTAGGCCGGACGCCCAATCAAAGAACCACTGATGCGGCAAAAACTGCGCTTTAAACACTGCTTCCAACCACTTCCAGCTGCTCTCGGACTTAGGATGTTCAAGGAATAAATCTCCCGCTGGATGTTGTCAAGTTTGGATACACAAAAAAATTTGATGCACGATTTTTTGTGTATCCAGCCAGGCGACCGCCAGAAAACGCTCAGTGTTGCCGCAATCTCGGGTCGATCTGGGTGAAACTGTTTCCATTTGAGGCGCCCATGGGGCGCTCACTGTGGAAAGAGGAGGACACGTGCGCCAGGATATGCGTCAGTCAAAAAGGCTTGCGTTTCGTGTTTTGAACCGAACAATCTGGCCGGTGGCTGGAAATCTGACGCACGCGTGCGTTCTTGTGTCCACAGGACTTCTCATGGGCGCGTTGTCACTCACAGCCGCGTGCAAGCGAAGCGGCGATGGCAGCGGAGAGGCGCATACGAAGGCGCACCTGTTGGGTCAACGCCTCACGGGTCTCCTTCAGATCCCCAATGCACGCATGGGACTCTACAAGGCCGTCGGCACGCAGTTCTGCCAAAGTGGCGATGCGACGCTCATCGAGTACCACATCAAGAAACTCGACGATCACTCGCCGCTCGGGGCGGCACTCTATGGGTATGTGTGCATCAGCAAGGGCGCTCGCAACGCGCAGCTTTTCGATGGCCAGGATGGCAAGCTTGCACGCGCGCGCAGAGCAGGAAACGACGAAAAATCCACCTACGAAATCTTCAGTGACGTGGGCGACGCATGCAATCTCGGCTCTCTTGGGGGCAACGTTCTCGCACAGGCGAAGGCGTACGAAAAAGGATTCCTGGAGAACCTGACCCCCTGGCGCCGCAAGCTTCTTCTCAATGTGTGCTCCACGACGCAAGGCCGCGAACTTCTGCCGAGTGCGCAGTTCGTGCGGGACGTCGTGAGCAAAGGCATTGTCAATGAAAGCTGGAAAGTGCTGCGCACCGACGACTCAAACCCACCGGCAGGCGGGGCAGGCAAAAAAGGCGATGGCGTGCTCGCGGCCATTTGGACAAATCCCGCTTGGGGTTCGTGGAGCGTGGAGAATCTGCAGGATGGAACACCGCTCGTGCATCCGGCCGTGCTCTACATGCTGCCCGTGATCGAAGAGATGCGCCGGCGCGAGTCTTCTCATTCGAGCACCGCCCCATCGCCTGCTTCGCAGCCTTCCTCAAATTCCGCGAATCCTTCGAGCCCCTCGATTTCGCCAAATTCCTCGGAATCGATGTCCGCACCGACGCCGCAATCCGAGGGCTCGTTCGACTCCTATTCCGCGCCACAGTGACAATCGGAATCAGCCCGGGGCGTTTGCCTTCGCACGCGCTTCCTTTTTCTCCTTCAACTCCATGATGGTGGTGGAGTGGAGCGGCTGCGGCTTTTCCTTGGGATTGATGTGGGTCTTCGCGAAGGCCACGGCGACGGCAGCTTCCGAGAATCCGGTGGCGATGAGTTTGAGTTTCCCGCGGTATTCAACAATGTCGCCGGCTCCGAAGATGCCCGGTACATTCGTCTCCATGCAGTCGTTCACAAGGATGCAATCCTTGGCGAGAGTGAGTCCCCACTCTTTGAGCTTGCCCAGACTGCTGTTGAAACCGAACATCACGAGCGCGTCATCGCACGGAATGACACTCTCTTCACCGGTTTCAAGGTGTCTGAGGCGCACCGCCTCGAGCTTACCGGGTGTGCCGATAAATTCCACGCACTCGGTGTTGAGCCGCACGCCTTTTCCGCTCGCCGTGTACTTGCGCACCGAATCGTCATGCGCGCGGAACTTTTCGGAGCGGTGCACGAGTGTGACATCGCTGGCTATCGGCACGAGTTCGTTCGCCCAGTCCAGAGCCGAATCACCGCCCCCAAATACCACCACGCGGCGACCCGCATGCACGTTCTTCTGCAGAACCGCGTAAGCGATGCCGTTGCCCTCAAAGATGTCCGTGCCCACCGCCGTGTGGCGCTTGGGAGAGTACTGCCCCACGCCAGCGGCCACTATAATGGTGCGCGTGAGGTGCACACCCTTGTCTGTCGTGAGTTCGAACACGCCGTCTTCGCGCCGGACCAGTGTCTGGGCGGCCTCTTCCAGGCACAGGGTCGGGTTGTACGGAAGTGTCTGTGCAATCAGGTTGTCTACCAGATCACGCGCTAGCACCTTTGGAAAACCTGCCACGTCGTAGATGTACTTTTCGGGGTAGACCGCCGTGAGACGGCCGCCCAGGGCGGGCATGGAGTCGATGATCTTGCACGAGGCATTGCGAAGCCCGGCGTAGAAAGCGGCAAACAGGCCCGTGGGCCCGCCGCCGAGGATGGTGATGTCGTAGATGGACTCAGACGAAGCGCTGGCCAGAGGCAAATCGGACGAAGCAGTGGCAACGGGCGTGGTCATGAAGAAATCCATGGCTGGTTCCGACAGGAGCAAAGCGCGGGACGCGCGCTCATCTCGTCCAATCGGTCTTATTTCCCAGGGCTTCTACGCTGTCCACGAGGATTTCGCCAGCCTCCTTGAGTTGGATGTCGGCGGCCAGGATGACTTTTCCTGGCTCCTCGGCATCGACGTCAGGCGCCTTGGTGACTTCCTTCACCGGCGTGGTCTGGCCTACCTTGTTGCCCTTGGAATCCTGTGCGCCCGCGTTCTTTGAATCCTTTGAGTCCTTGCCCGAGGCGTCTTTCGCTCCTGCCAGGGTGCTTTTCTTGTCCTCGATGCGCAGCGAGAGCTGGGTGTTCTCTTTTTCCTTCTTTGCCTTTTCTATGGCATCGAAGACTTTCTTGAATTCCGCATTCGCCTTCACGCGCGCATCCGACTTCGCTTTGACAGTCTCGAGCACCGACGAGACGTTCTGCAGGGCTTGAAAATGCTTCTGCGGCGAAATGGTCGTGTAAGGCAGCACGTAGTCGTTCTCGCCCTCGCTCACGTCCGCCACTTCGAACACGTCGGGAATCATGATGTCGGCGGGAACCCCGCGCTCCTGATTGCTCCGTCCGCTCGGCCGGAAGAACTTCGAGATGGTCACCTTGACCGCGCCATCGCTCTCGCGACCCTTTGATCCAGGAACCTCGATGACGTTTTGCACCGTGGCCTTGCCGTAGGTGCGCGAGTTGCCGAGGATGATGCCGCGGCCGTAGTCCTGCATGGCGCCCGCGAAGATCTCGGAGGCCGAAGCGCTCTGTTTGCTTATCAGGACGGCGAGGGGACCGCTGTAGGCCAGGCCCGAATCCTTGTCGTCGAGGGACTCCACGTCACCACCGCGGTTCTGCACCTGGACCACCGGACCCTTGTTGATGAACAGGCCCGTCATGCGGATACACTCCGACAGGTCGCCGCCGCCGTTGCGCCGCAGGTCTATCACGATGCCGTCGACGTTCTGTGCGCGCAGTTTGCGGATCTCGCGCACCATGTCACCCGCCGAGCTGCGGTAGTCCTCGCCACTGCGGCTGCCCTGGTAGTCGATATAAAATGAAGGCAGGTTGATGACGCCTATCTTTTTGCCACGAACGGTCATCACGTCAGAGCGCGCTTCGCTGTCGGCGAGGTGCACGACAGCACGCATGAGATCAATTTTCTCGCGGGCCACTTCGCCCTTGTCGTTTTTGCGCAGCACGTGCAGCACCACGCGCGAATCCTTTTTGCCGCGGATGAGCATCACGACCTTGGAAAGATCCATGTCCACCACGTCCGTGGCTCCGGTGCCATCGCCGCTGTCCACCGAGACGATCTTGTCGCCCTTCTTCAGTCGGCCGTCGCGCGAAGCGGCGCCGCCCGGGATGAGCGCCTCCACCACGGTGTAGCCGTCCTGCTGCGAAAGCGATGCGCCGATACCCACGAGCTGCAAGGAAAAGGCAACCTTGAATTCGTCTTGGTCCTCGGGCATGTAGTACGACGAGTGCGGATCGAGCGACAGTGCAAAGGCATTGAGAAAAATGCCGTTCATGTCGTCGTTGGTCTTTTCCGCCATGCTCTTGCGCACGAGCGAATTGCGCTTCTCGAGGCGCTCGCGGATTTTTGTCCAGTCCTTCTCGGTTTCCACGAGGCCCATGGCGTTGAATTTCATAAGACGCCGCCAACGCTCTTTGAGCTCCGACTCGTCTTTCGCCCAAGAAATCTTTTTGCGGTCGGTTTCGATCTTCTCGTCGGCCGTGAAATCGAATTTTTTCTGCAGGACGCCATCAATCAGCTTCGCGGATTCGTCCATTCGCTTCAGATAGAGCGCATACACATCGGCTATAAAGCGGCAGTCGGTGCGTGCAACGGCTTCACCGAGCTTGCGCTCCATGTCCTTGAACGAATCGATGTCCTTCTGCAGGAAAAAGTTGCGGCCCGGATCGAGGAGCTGGAAGAACTTGCCAAACGTGCGCGAGGAGATCTCCTCGTCGAAACGGCGCACGCTGTAGTGAAGCTTCACGAAGTCCCGTGTGCGATCGCGTACAGCCGAGCACGTGAGAAACGAACTCTTCTGAGCCGCGTTGCGCGCGGCCTGCGAGGAAGCGAGCACTTCGTCCCCGCCCCAGCGGCCTGTGAGTCGCGGCACGACGACCAGGGGAACGGCAAGACCGAGGGCGACCAACCCCGCGAGCGTGGCGAAGGCTTTGAGTTTCGGAGTGTGACCGGTCATTCAAGACTCACTTTCGTGTGGGGCTCATTTTCGCGTGGGAATTCTCATGGATCGCCGCCCGAGACCGCGTCCTTGCGCCGGTGCCTCGAAGTCGGCGTCCTCATCGGCGTAAACGATAGTCTGAGGGGGGCGCGATTTGCCCAGTGAGCCTGGGCCCCGTGCACCGCTGTTGGCGGCGCCGGGAGGCGAGAAGGGGGCTTTGGAAGCGGCGTCAGCGCGAGCCTGCGTGTGCGTCTGCGCGTGGGCATCGGCGTTTTCGAAGCGCGACTGCGCGGTCTCCTGGAAAACGCCTTCAAACCATGCGAAGACTTGCCGCGAGGCAGTCAGAATGCGTGCCTGCCCAGCGTCGTCAAGGTCTTCGGCAAGGCTCTCAAGGCGCGAGTTCGCCCTTTCGAGGTTGTCGTCGAGGAACGCCACCACGATGGCACTGTCGTCATCTGTACGGACCGTCACGCGCGCACCGTTGTTGCTCTTGATGCGATCACGCAAAGCTCGGAGAACTTTCTCGCGATCGACTTGAGCGACTTCGGGTTCCAGGTCGAGCGTCACATGGAGAGTGGCAAGATACATGGACACACGAGACCCCTTCCGCGATGGACAGCACCGTCATCGCCATGACCAAAGCATCGCACAGTGGGGGAGCACCTTCAATCCAACGGCCGCCGCTCCCTGCGACAAACCTTCGTGGGAGGCGGATTCGCAGGGTAGAGCGCTGCATTTTCCGCCATTCGAAGGACCGCTTTTCGTTCCTTTGGAGCCAGCCTGGGCGCTGGTGGCACAGGATTGGGCTGCGAGGCGGGGCGCGTTTCCCGGCGTGGATATCTTCAACGCGGCGTTGGCATCCTGTGAATCGCAGGGCGCAGTGCGGCCCGCATCGGGCTGCGGTGTTCCGTTGACACTCGTGCGTCAAAAAGGCCGCCGTGCCCGGCGTGTTCGCGAGACTGACAGTGGTGCGCCATGCGCCCGGGCAGAGTCAGGCGACAGGCGGGAGGCGGTGGACGGACGATTGTCACGCGCGCTGCCGCTCTCTTCCACGCTCGATGAAAACTATCAGGCGCGGCTTTTTCTGAAGGGTGAGCTGCTCACGCGCGACGGTCATCCCCATGACGCATTCAACGCGCTCTGCCACATGACGTACCCAAGGACAAAGGCCACGCTCAATGCGCGTCAGTTCTGGGCGCTCGATGAACGTGCCACGACGCTGCCCTGGAGTGCGGCCGAAGGCGGCCGGCGCACGACGGAACAGGATGCTCTGACACACTTTGATGAAGGCGGCATCATCGTGGCGTGCTCGTGCCCGCATCTGCTCACACTTCTGCGCGAAAAACGATGGAAGGAACTCTTCGTGGAGAACCGCGCACGCCTGCTCTCGCGGGAGGGGCGTGAGACTGCAGCCGCGCGTGACACCACGGGGTCTGCTTGCGCCACGCGTGCCATGGAGTTTTTCGTCTTCGGGCATGCCATTTTTGAAGTCGTGCTGGGCGGACATCCGACACCGCACGCAAGCGGAATATTCGTTTCCGTGGATGCGGATTTTTTCAACCTGCCACTGGTCGAACGGCTGGCCCAGGTGGACTCGCTCGCCGACGCCGCGCTCCAGGACGTCCATGCACTCCGCGCGCCCGCCGACTTCGTTCCCGTGCCGGTGCTCGGAGTGCCTGGGTACCACGGTGCCAATGCGCAAGCTTCGTACTACGACAACGCGTGTTACTTTCGTCCTGCGCGCGGGTGAGCGGATTCTCTTTACGCGCGCGCGGCGGCCGCCGCGATATACTGCTTGCGCATGAAGGCGAAGCGGCTCGTGAGGACCAGGTCAAGTGACACGGGGTGCGCGCGGGAAAAACGCTTGAGCCATTCCGACGGATTGAACTTGCCGGGGAATTCGGACATCGCCTTCACCTTGCCGCTTTCGACCTGAAACTTGAATCCCGCCACAGCCGCATTCTGCCCACTGCGTGGATCGTTTTTCAACACGATGCAGGTGACGTCGGTGCAAGGGCACGCGGGTGTGGTGCAGTAAAGATCGTCGAGGAAATACTCGCCGCCTTCATACGCCAGATCGATAGGGAACGAATCCGGAAAGACGCTCTGGAACGGCACGAGCGCGTCGGTCTTGCGGTTGCGTGGAATGCGCTCCTCCCAACCCGTCACTTCGCCTGGCGCAAAGCTCGCGAACGGGTCGCGCACATAAGGCATGAGGACCTTTTCGAGATGCGTCTGGACCACCGCCCGCAGGCTTTCCTTGTCAGCGTCGGGAAGGGCCACGGACTCTGCCGCAGTCGGGTCGAACTCTTCTCCAGGAAGAGCGCCCGCGCGTGGCATCGCTTTGCGGATGTCATCGATGCGCGTGATTTTTCCGTCGGCAATGGAAAGTCCGAGCACCGCGCCCCAGGCGGGCTTGCTCGCATCAATTCCACCGCCCGCGCCCATGGCTGCGCTCGCAGCCTGTGTGTCGGCTTCGTCTGCCAGCAGAGCAAACATCTTCGAGCGCAATTTGTCTCGGAAGGGAACGAGCTTCACGACCAGGAGTGCGTCGCGCCGCATGGTCTCCACTTGCGCGAGGCTTTCGGCACGTCCTGCGAGGCACAGCGCCGCACTGAGCGCGTAGTAGGTGCCGTTCCACGAGAGGCGGCCCTCGTCCGCGGACAGTTCAAGAGGGAGTACGATGGAAGGCTGTTCGGAGACGGAGCTCATGGCGTGTCACTTTCTTCGGAAGGAAGGGTGCTCACGCTTTCTTCTGCTTCCGCATCCGCGACGGCTGCGGCGCTCACACCCGCCGCGTTCGTAGCATAGACGAGCACGCCGAAACAAATGACACCCACCCCGCCCATTGCTTTCAATACGCTCAGCGGCTCATGGAAGACGAACACGCCTGCGAGCGTGGCGAACACGGGACCCATGAACTGTCCCGGCGCCACCAGGGCCGCAGGACCTCCCCGCAGGGCCGCTGTGAAGGCCTTTTGCCCCGCGATGGCAGGCACCGAGGACGCCAGCAGCAGGGCCCAGCCCGGCTGGGTCCGTGGCCACGCCATGCCGGCCGGCAGAAAAAATCCGATGGACGCGATGGCAAGACCTGCCAGTGCCAGTGACAGAAGAATTGCGTCCGAGGGAAGACCGTGCAGCTTGCGGATAGAAAACGAGGTCAGCGACAGCAGGAGACCCGAGACGAGCGCGGCCGCCAGGCCCCTCGCATTGGCCGCTTGAGGTGAGGCAAAAAGTCCGTCGGCAAGCACGAGAGCCACGCATGCGAAACCGCCCGCGATGAGTGCGAGCCGCACCGGAGGAACCCGCTCTCCCAAAAAGACATGCGCAAGCGCCACGGTGAAAAACACGCTCGTATTGTAAAGCAGCGACGTGGCGGCAAACGGCGCGTGCAGGGTCGCGTAATAGAGGCAGGTCATGCTGCTCGCACCCACCACGCCTCGCGAAAAAAGCCACCACGCCGTGGTCCGTGGAAGATCACGCACCGAAAAGCGCCCCTCTCGCGCATCACGCATCAAAAGCAGCGCGCACAGCAGGGCCATGGGAAGCGAGCGCACGAACACGGCTTCGAGCGCACCGAACACACGGGTGTCGGCGGCAAACCTGGACGCCCCGATGGCGGCAGTCTCTTGCAGCTCTAGCACCAGCGTGCGTTCAAAAACGCCCGCGAGTTTTATGCACAGTGTCATCAGAGTGAAGAAGGCGGCGGACGCCACCATCAAAAGGAGCGCCAGCGCGGGGTGGGGCTGCGGATTTCGATTCACGTTGGACCCGAGGGGCTATGGGATCAAGGTGCGATGGAAAGAGGTCAATCAGTCGCCGTAGGTTCCGCGGAACTCGGCGGGCGACATCCGCGCGATGTTTGCGGCGTCTTTCAGAGCGAGGACAAACGGCACGAAGGTCCAGCAGAACAGCAGGCAAACGACGCCGGCCCAGGGTTCACGCAGATAGAACCGGTGTGCACCCATAAAACCCAGCACGAGGCACAGGAAAAGCGCGACGTTTCTTTCCATCCCGCTGGTTTCGCTCGAACGCCAGGGGCGTGAGGCAGGGAGGGGAGGTTCGGAACGCGACGGGGACGCAAGCGGCATCTGAAAACTCCTTGGGACGAACGGGCTTCAAAAGCTCGTCCTGTCAGAGTATCAAATCGGCACACTCGTGTGAATAACTTATGACAATTTTGTGTCGATTGATCAGGGCACAGCGGATGCGCCTGATTTTATAGCGCTTCGAGGTCGTTTTTGCAGGTGGGGAGCCTGCTCGGTGAAGTCGACACTGACGATCCGCGACACTCCGGGCTCCTGCATGGTGATGCCGTAGCAGGTGTCGAGGATCTCCATCGTGCGGCGGTTGTGGGTGATGACCACGAACTGGAACTCGTCTGAAAGGGCATCGAGCACCGCGTTGAAACGCCCCACGTTTGCCTCATCAAGCGGTGCGTCCACTTCGTCAAGGTAACAAAACGGCGCGGGTGTGGTCTTCAGGAGAGAAAAGATGAGCGAGATGGCCGTGAGGGCTTTTTCGCCACCCGAGAAGAGGTTCATGTTCTGCTGGTTCTTGCCGGGCAGCTTCACCTGGATTTCGACGCCTGTGTTGAGCAGATCCTCGGGAACAAGCATCACGAGTTCCGCGTGCCCGCCTGGGAACAGGATAGGAAACAGGCGCTGGAACTGCGTGTTCACCGCAGTGAAGATTTCCTGGAATCGCGCGCGCGTGATTTCCTCAATCTCCGCGATGGACGTGAGCAGGTCGGCCATGGATTTTTCCACGTCCTCGCGCTGCTGCACCAGGAAAATACGTTTTTCCTCCACCTCGCGGAACTCCTCCACGGCCCGCTCATTGACCGGACCAAGTGCCGCAATCTCGATGCCGATGTCCTTGATACGCTTGGCAAGGCCACTCTCATACTTCGCGTCGGAGTCGGCCTCTTTGGGCAGAGAGTCGGGATGCACGCCAAATTTTTCCCAGGCGTCGCGAAGCAGGGTGTCGAGGAACGCCTCGTTGCGCGCGATACCCATTTCGCGCTCGCTCACGAACTTCGACACCTTCTCCTTGGTGTCGCGGCTCTCCTTGAGATTGCGCTCCGTGACGCGCAGTTCTTCTTCGACTTCTGCTTCGCGTGATTGGATCTCGCGAACGACTTCGCTCAGGCGCACCACGTCGGAGTCGAGGCCGCGAATCTCGCGTTCGAGAGCTGCGAGCTGTTCGCCGGCTCCCTGCAGCTGATCCTCGTAGCTTGCCAGCTCCGCCAGGCTGCGATCGATCTTCTGCCGTGCGCGTGCTTCCGCCATCACGGCCGATTCGTAGTTCTGCCGCGTGCCTGCCTGGCGCGCGAGTGACACCTGCTTGTCGGAGCGTCTTTGAGTGAATTGCGTTTGAATCTCGTCGCGCACGTCCTTTTTGGACGAGAGCTCGTCTTCAAATTCCTCATATGCCCGGCGAAAGCGCGTGGCCTCTTTCTCGAGGCCATCGAGTTTGGATTGATTCGAAGCGAATGCCTCGCGCGCCGCACCGCTCTCGCGCACGATGTCCTGTTTTTGCTGTTCGAGGCGAGAAAGAGTCTCGTCGGCGTGTTTGAGCTCGAGGTCAAAGCCGCGCAGAGCACCGGAGAGACGCGTGACCTCCTCTTTCTCGCGCGAAAACTGGTCCGATATTTCGCGCAGGCGCACGTCAATGATCTTGCGGCGCGAGCTGATTTCAAACAGCGCGCCCTCGCTCCGTGCGAGTTCCTGCTGCAGGCGTTCCTTCTCGGCCTCGAGTTCGGCCAGTTCGCGCTTGCGCGCAAGAAGGCCGACGCCTTCGCCATCCTTTTTTTCACCGAAGGTGAGCTCGCGCGAGCCCCCGCCGGTCGACATCACCGTCCCGCGTTCCGTTACGATGACGAAACCGTGCGCGCCCGCGGCGTTCGCCACGCGCAGCGCCTTGAGAGCGAGCCATTCGTCGCGCGCCACGAACACGCGGTCAAGAAGTGCGCCGAGCTCTGCAACGTCCACTCGCGTGGCCCTGTCGCCCACGCAACGCAGTCCCTTGACCTCAAGCACACCCGCCTTGGCGCGTGCCTCCTCTGCGGTCAGCGGCAGGACCATCTCGCGCACAACGAGCCCCATGCGCGACACGCCGAGTTCCTCGGCCTTGTCGAGCAGGTCCATGAGAGTTTCGCTGTTCGCCACCAGGCCCGCTTCGAGCAGCTCGGGCAACGCGGATTCGAGGATGCGTTCGTCTTCCTTGTGGACGCTCACTTTCTCGAAAACAAAGCCTTGCAGGAACTGTGAAAGGTGGTCGCGCAGTGCGCGTGTACCGTCGGAGAGCCCTGCGCCTCCGCCCACGAGTTTCGTGAGCGCCGACACATGGGAGGCCACCTCAACGTGCGCGTCCTTGGCGGCATTGCGCACCTCCGTGGCCGCAGCCGCGCGCGCATCGAGATCGGCGAGTTCGCCTTCAATGCGGCTGCGTTCAGAGCCGACGCTGCCAAGGCCCTCCGAAATCCTGGAAAGCTGGGCTTCGATGTTCTGCCTGTCGGCAGCCGTGGCGCCGCGGCGCGTCGACGCCTCCAGCAGATCGGCATCAACGCGCGCCTGCGAGCCGCTGGCTTTTTCCAGAGCGCGCAGCCACGTTTCATTTTCCACCCTGAGGCGGTTCATGAGGTCGTTGGTGGCATTGAGTTCCGAGCGGATCTCTTCGCCGCGGCCGCGCTCCACCGTGAGCTCTTCGTCGGCCTCGTCCATGCGGTCGCGCAACGTTTCAATCTCGTTGTCGAGACGCGCGTTCGCCTTGTCGGCCTCGGCGATTTCAGCTGCCAGATCCTGCACTCGCTGTTCGTCGCGGGCTATGTCTTCCCGCTCGCGCGTGACGTCCTCGGCGAGCTGGGCCCGCCGCTTGGCACGTTCCTCCGAGAGGCGTTTGCTCCCCTCGACCTGGGCGCGGTACCTTTCGAGCTGCAGCCGCTTTTCATCGAACGCGTCGGTGGCGTTTCGACTCTGCAGGACCAACTCGTTGCGTTCAGACTGCAAATCATTGGCACGCGATTCCCACTCGCCGGCCTGCAGGGCGCTCTTCTCGGCCTCCTTGTTCTTTGAAGCGATCTCCGAACGCAGGCGAGACACTTCCTTGCGGTGCATGCCCACCTGGTGACCGAGCAGCTCGGTTTCCCGTGTGCGCAGCTCGCTGGTGAGCGTGGCTTTTTGGGTCGCCTTTTCCACCTGCTCGCGGAGAGATGCGCTCTGGCGTGTGAAGTCCTGCTCCATGTCACCCAGGCTCACAAGATGCGTGCGTGTGCTGTCGAGGCGTTTTTCGGCCTCCTTGCGCCGTGTTTTGAAAATCGAGATACCGGCGGTTTCCTCGAGGATCTCGCGCATCTCCTGCGGCCCCGCCTGGATGATGCGGTCGCGTTTTTCCTGCTGAATGATCGCGTAGCTCTTGGAACCAAGGCCGATGGCCAGCAGGAAATCGACGATGTCTTTCAGGCGGCACGGCTCGCCGTTCATGGAGTATTCGCGTGCGCCATCGCGGAAAATGCGCCTGCCGATGCTCACTTCAGGAAGGTGCAGGTACTCGGGTGGGCAGCGTTTGCCGTCGTTGGTGAAGGTGAGGGTCACCTCCGCCATCATGCCTTTTTTCCGGTTCTGCGAACCGGCGAAAATGATGTCGGTAGGGTCTTCCGCGCGCAGGCTTTTGGCGGTCTGTTCGCCCATGACCCAGCGCACTGCGTCAATCACGTTCGACTTGCCGGAACCATTCGGCCCTATCACTCCGGTGATGCCGTCGTGATACTGGATGTGGATACGATCCGCGAAACTTTTGAATCCGTGGATCGAGATGGACTTGAGTTTCATTCCGGCTGATCTGCACCTTCGCGGGCGCGCGGCGGAGCGAA
>Ga0163152_10006052_pt1 | contig 13870 bp, 10 predicted proteins | sample OliLakLV19MP8IB2_FD_148635 | JGI IMG/M metagenome (GOLD analysis project Ga0163152, IMG submission 148635) | Freshwater microbial mat bacterial communities from Lake Vanda, McMurdo Dry Valleys, Antarctica - Oligotrophic Lake LV.19.MP8.IB-2 | ecosystem: Environmental > Aquatic > Freshwater >... | reverse complement strand
ATGACTTGTATAGACCCTTCCATTACATTTCAATTCCATAATGGTGCGATTAAAAGCCGGCAAACATCTTTACTGCTTACTCTGCTTTGTTATTTCAATTCCATAATGGTGCGATTAAAAGCAAGGCTTACCGCGAGGCCAATACTGAGAAGGCTATTTCAATTCCATAATGGTGCGATTAAAAGCTTTACATTCACTTAAACTAAATTAAATTAATTAATTTCAATTCCATAATGGTGCGATTAAAAGAATCTTTGCCTGTATTGCCGCAACGTGTTCTTCCAAATTTCAATTCCATAATGGTGCGATTAAAAGCATTTCATCCCTTTTGACCTCAAATGATTTGATGAATTTCAATTCCATAATGGTGCGATTAAAAGTGTACGTCTTCCATTACTTTAAGCTTAAGAATTCTATTTCAATTCCATAATGGTGCGATTAAAAGATGCTTTCCATAGTTTTACTTCTTTCATTTCTATCAATTTCAATTCCATAATGGTGCGATTAAAAGTAGTTCCTGCCCTGTAATTATTGATGTGTCAATCAATTTCAATTCCATAATGGTGCGATTAAAAGCCTTTCATTTCCTGCGCTGTTTTATAAAAAAACATATTTCAATTCCATAATGGTGCGATTAAAAGATTATATGAAAATACTTTAGCATTTTTCTTCTTGATTTCAATTCCATAATGGTGCGATTAAAAGGGTCGTTTCTTTAACCGCTACCGAGTCTAAAGATATATTTCAATTCCATAATGGTGCGATTAAAAGTAATAATGCACTTCCCGATGTAGTTTCAAAATTAAAATTTCAATTCCATAATGGTGCGATTAAAAGTATATGACAAAAACGAAGATTATTGGCCGTCCAAAATTTCAATTCCATAATGGTGCGATTAAAAGCTTCATGCCGTGGCTTAATTGTATGCCTATTAATGTATTTCAATTCCATAATGGTGCGATTAAAAGTTGCCTCTTCTTTTGTTAAGTGATAATCATTATCTGATTTCAATTCCATAATGGTGCGATTAAAAGCCTTGCTCTTCTTTGTAAACAGAAATTCCAATATATTTCAATTCCATAATGGTGCGATTAAAAGTTTATTTATTATTCTGCCATGCATGCATACTAGGCACATTTCAATTCCATAATGGTGCGATTAAAAGCTCAAAGGTTTTAGAGACTCCTTACATTGAGGAAATTTCAATTCCATAATGGTGCGATTAAAAGAAAAAGAACCTATGAACCTATCAATAGGCGTTAAAATTTCAATTCCATAATGGTGCGATTAAAAGATGGCTTTACGCTGACAAGCAGGAGCGGGAATATCATTTCAATTCCATAATGGTGCGATTAAAAGATTTGAAAGCAAAGAAATGTACCAAGAATGGTATGGTATTTCAATTCCATAATGGTGCGATTAAAAGTAGTAAACGGTGAACAGACTCAATTACTTTTCGATTTCAATTCCATAATGGTGCGATTAAAAGTTAATTTACCGCCTTCAAAGCTATATTCAGTAATATTTCAATTCCATAATGGTGCGATTAAAAGAATGATAATCATTGAGGTTGTTTCTGATAAAAGTATTTCAATTCCATAATGGTGCGATTAAAAGAACGGAGCGCGGCACATTTCGCCACAGGGATGGGAATTTCAATTCCATAATGGTGCGATTAAAAGCTGCAATCAAAGAGATCGAGCGCATTGAGAATGTTTAATTTCAATTCCATAATGGTGCGATTAAAAGCTTTCTGGCTTTAGACGTTGTGCAAAAGCATTTCCATTTCAATTCCATAATGGTGCGATTAAAAGACACACCATACTAAACGCTTAAAACAAGCCAATTATTTCAATTCCATAATGGTGCGATTAAAAGTTCAGAAATCGCGCGCCCCAAATCTTTGCCTTTAATTTCAATTCCATAATGGTGCGATTAAAAGTTGCGCAATCTCAATTATATCCTTCTTGCTCAACTATTTCAATTCCATAATGGTGCGATTAAAAGCTTTTACTTTCCATATCAAGGGCTATAAATTCGTAATTTCAATTCCATAATGGTGCGATTAAAAGACACAGCCCCTGAAGGTTACTCTCATCCCAATGAATTTCAATTCCATAATGGTGCGATTAAAAGAACTGGTTAGTTAAAGCTGCTATTGCAACATTAATATTTCAATTCCATAATGGTGCGATTAAAAGAAATACTATCATGAAATTTGCAAAGGGTAAATTTAATTTCAATTCCATAATGGTGCGATTAAAAGTAAAAAAAGGGACTAAATTTAGTCCCTTGGTTAGCATTTCAATTCCATAATGGTGCGATTAAAAGAACGGAAGAGTAAAACCTTTTACTTTCCATATCAATTTCAATTCCATAATGGTGCGATTAAAAGAAGTATTGTGTCCATAGTTTTAATCTTTAGTTTCATTTCAATTCCATAATGGTGCGATTAAAAGACTTAACCGGAATACCCGCTAATCTCTGTTCATCTTATTTCAATTCCATAATGGTGCGATTAAAAGCGGAATGAGCCTCTATTAACTGATCCTTTTCCATTATTTCAATTCCATAATGGTGCGATTAAAAGACTTGGATAATTCTTTTTTCCACCCTTCACCAAAATTTCAATTCCATAATGGTGCGATTAAAAGGGAGGCCGCTTGTCGAACCTTGGTTCCTCGAACACATATTTCAATTCCATAATGGTGCGATTAAAAGACTCGATTGAGGTAACACTATAAGCATAGTTCATATATTTCAATTCCATAATGGTGCGATTAAAAGGATTGCGAAGTGACAACCTACCGCATAACCTAACAAATTTCAATTCCATAATGGTGCGATTAAAAGACAATCATGAACACAGTTGGATTGAGCATTATATGATTTCAATTCCATAATGGTGCGATTAAAAGAGATATTCACAAGCCCTAGGCAAACAAAGTCAGATTATTTCAATTCCATAATGGTGCGATTAAAAGTTTGCCCGTTTACGCCATTCTTGCCACAATTCATAGATTTCAATTCCATAATGGTGCGATTAAAAGAGCGGCAACCCGTGACAGCGGAACCCGCATAACCTATTTCAATTCCATAATGGTGCGATTAAAAGGGTAAGGTAAGCACCAATAAGCCATTTGTCCTTTTATTTCAATTCCATAATGGTGCGATTAAAAGAACCAACCGCAACTATCATCAGTTCCATCAGTTTCATTTCAATTCCATAATGGTGCGATTAAAAGCGTAAACCTTTTTTTCTTCCTTGGTCATGATTTTCATTTCAATTCCATAATGGTGCGATTAAAAGGATATTCACAAGCCCTAGGCAAACAAAGTCAGATTATTTCAATTCCATAATGGTGCGATTAAAAGCTAATGATTTTCTGCTGGTCTGCTTCGGAAATGTATTTCAATTCCATAATGGTGCGATTAAAAGACAATGAAAGAGCAATGCCAACTGTGTGAAGCACATTTCAATTCCATAATGGTGCGATTAAAAGAAGTAGCGACTATTCCATAAAATGCACCCGTGTCATTTCAATTCCATAATGGTGCGATTAAAAGTTGATTTTGAAAATGCTGTGAACATCGGTTGAATATTTCAATTCCATAATGGTGCGATTAAAAGAATTCAATAGCAATAGCACGCTTGCTTGTATTCTTATTTCAATTCCATAATGGTGCGATTAAAAGAGCAGACGAAAAATAAAGAGGCGGTAATACTGAAATTTCAATTCCATAATGGTGCGATTAAAAGTTGTCACTTCGCAATCTTCGACATACTATTGAATATTTCAATTCCATAATGGTGCGATTAAAAGGAGCGGTTCAAAAACGAAAGACGGCTAAAGCGTAAGATTTCAATTCCATAATGGTGCGATTAAAAGCTTATGTTCCTGTTCTCTTTCTTCGCTTGTGTTTATTTCAATTCCATAATGGTGCGATTAAAAGCACATCTTCCGACCAACATACGATTTGACCATTGAATTTCAATTCCATAATGGTGCGATTAAAAGCTATTTGGCTTTGACCTTGTGCAACTAAAGAAAGGTATTTCAATTCCATAATGGTGCGATTAAAAGTACATCCTTGACGCTGGCCACGGTGGTTTTAAAAAATTTCAATTCCATAATGGTGCGATTAAAAGCACCAAAGAAGTAGTTGTTTAAGGTAGTGGAAGCTGATTTCAATTCCATAATGGTGCGATTAAAAGTTCCTGTTATCCAAAAGTATTGCCCTTCTTTATCGTATTTCAATTCCATAATGGTGCGATTAAAAGAAGATGTCGTTTTATATACAGCAACCCTTTTTGTATTTCAATTCCATAATGGTGCGATTAAAAGAATATTTATCATAAGAGGGATAGCGTTTATTTTAATTTCAATTCCATAATGGTGCGATTAAAAGTAAAGCAGAGTGTGCTTTTTCAGCTAATTCTAAATTATTTCAATTCCATAATGGTGCGATTAAAAGCAAAATAGTGTACAAAGCGCAACCCGATACAATAGATTTCAATTCCATAATGGTGCGATTAAAAGTCGAAGCTATTACAAATATATTGTATTGCAATATATTTCAATTCCATAATGGTGCGATTAAAAGTACTCTTTAGAACTGTACGCGAGTGATTTAGAACGTGATTTCAATTCCATAATGGTGCGATTAAAAGGATCGGCATCTTTTTTCTGTTTAGTTGTAAAATTATTTCAATTCCATAATGGTGCGATTAAAAGTTACCGCTGTCGCTGCAATCTCTATCATGTTCATAATTTCAATTCCATAATGGTGCGATTAAAAGCATTTGTGTCAACTGTGTCACTTTCGATATGACTATTTCAATTCCATAATGGTGCGATTAAAAGGTTAATGCACGAGCTGCAACCTGAGCCGGACTGTTATTTCAATTCCATAATGGTGCGATTAAAAGGGACTTGCGGACAGGATTGATTAACGTGCTTATCAAATTTCAATTCCATAATGGTGCGATTAAAAGGGAGTGAAAGCTTGTGTGAAAGTTCCTGCAGAATCATTTCAATTCCATAATGGTGCGATTAAAAGCCTACAGTAGTTCCTGCTGGTTACTTTTTTACTGTTATTTCAATTCCATAATGGTGCGATTAAAAGGCTACGTCTACATACAGCGCGATCACTTCACCTGAATTTCAATTCCATAATGGTGCGATTAAAAGCCGTTAAGTTAGACGGTAAAATCCACAAATTTTAAACTGGAGTTGGGTTTTTTGTTTAGCATTAAACTGATCTCAGTTGTCTATCTCTAATAGCAGGATTTTACCTGAGTTCCGACAACCTGTTTTTTGTGCTAATTCGTGAATTTTAAGATGATTTGCGCAAGGCTGTTTAAAGATCGCACCTTGCTGAATTAGTGATCGACAACTATCCTTTTATAAAAAAGTATCCACTTCGTTTTTTTCGTGGCCATGTACCTCTTTCTCAAGCCACTTCTCATCGCGGCTTTTAAATATAATCAGACTATCCTTATCGTCCATAATCTCCTTGGCCGCAAGAACCAATTCCTTTAGTTTAACGTCCGTAATTTCACCTTGAAGTACGGAGTTTTGGATCCAGTGTAGATACTTTCTGCAAAGCTTAAGCATCTTGCCGACTCTTTTCTTATCGATATCATAGACAAGGATTACGTACATATTACCACCATATCTTGAATGGCTTATATTCTTCCATGTTCAGAATGTGCTTGCTCAATTTGTAACACTCTAACTTTACAAGGTGCTTGTAGCTTACATTCTTCTTAAGTACGCGGTGTTGAATGGTTTCATTCAGTCTTTCCTCCCACGCCCGCACAAATGCTTTCTTCCCGCTTTCCTTTAACGTACATCTGTTTAACTCTAAAGAAAAATCACACGCTTGAATTTCTTTCTTATTGAGTAACCTAAAAATGGTTCGGTCGACTAATATGGGCTTAAATATTTCGGCCAAGTCCAGTGCCAACGAATATCTTCTCGCTCCTGGTTCATGCAAAAAGCTGATGGTAGGGTTGAGCTGTGTATGGTAAAGTTGACTAAGGCAAAGAGTGTAGCATAGCATATTACCGAAAGATACCAGTGTGTTTACTTCATTGAGTGGCGGCTGGCGAGTGCGGTTGCCCATCTTAAAATCGTTCAATATGAAATCGAAAGATTTATAATATACCTGACGGATGTTACCTTCTATGCCCATCAACTCATCCACCTCAGTGGCCCCATTTACCAGAGTGGAATAGTTTTCAATTGCTGTGATCATTTCACCCACTTCTTTTTCGCGATTATTGTAATACCGCAGGTTCTTCAGCATATTAAACGCGGCTCCTTCGATAAACTTTCGTGCGATTATGATCCGCTTTTTTGGCTGCTGATAATGGGTTACCTGATTGACTAATACCTTGCCGGCCAGCAGGTATTCTTTTGGATGGAACGAACCTGTGTAGTGCTCGTAGTAATCAAAGAAATGAACGTTGATATGCTCTTTGCCCATGAAGTTGTATAAGGCACTGTTGGCATCTAAGCTTCCAAAAACATAGAGGTCTGAAACGGTTTCCACCGGAATGTATTTAGCCTGGCCTTCTTTCAACTCTTCATCTATTGGAACAAACTTCAGTGTATTATCCTTTCTACTGAGCCGCCCGGGATTGAATAAATAATATGCCTTCTTCATGACCTGATTATTTTCTAACCTTCGTTGGGCTCGTTAGAATAACAAAAATCAAAGTAGCTGCACGATTTACAAATTCTCAGTTTCACGGCTTCGGGGCAATTTTCATTTGCTACAATTTTTTCTACTTGTTTTTCCCAATCTTCTATCTCTCTTTTATCGAGTTTGGTAAGCCTTGGTACTTCTTGCTTTTGTTTTAGCTTCGGGTACTCGATAATTCCCGTAACACCATCAACACCTTTTTGCTCCAGCTTGAATAAGTAGTACTTCACCTGGGCTAGGTGTGCAAGCTCTATGCTGGCCGATTTTTTAACCTCATGCACTACCTTGTTTTTTGCATCGTAGAAATCGATTTTCATACCATCAATTTCAACTTCGGTGAACTTCCTTGCGCGGTCAATGTAAGTGGTTTCACCAATCAGTTTGCCTTCGGCCACAGCATCCGAGGTGTGTTCCATGCTTATGCCATTGGCGAACAGCCAAAGTTTTCTATGGCAAATGTGTAAATAGGCTACGTGTGTGCCAGTAATTTGCATGCTTTTTATTACGCCAAAATTCGGTTCAATTCACGGTCAGCGGCACCACTAATAGTTGCCACGAATGCACGGGTAAATATGCAGCAAACTACTGAAAATGAAACACCGAACAACTATTGCCCTGTCAAGTTTTTAGCTAATTCACCAATTGATTTTCATAATCAAAAGCAGTCAGTAGATCAATTAGCTTTTGTTCTGCTTTTTCTAGTGCATCGGCAGTTTCACCTTTTTTTTGAATAAATCCGCCAGCTTGAAGGGTGATGAAAGTGTCAACATTTTTCAAAGACTCATCAATGATAGGGTCTGCTTTTATATTATTAAATTATCATTTGTTAAAATCAAACCAAGTTTATTACTATAAGAATCTCTATTAATCAAATACAAATCATTGTAATTGATTACATAGAGCGGTTTAATATCATTTTTTTTCAGTCGTATTTGAACAATTTGGTTGCTCATTTTTTTGAGGTGATTATGAATTTTGTTTTTAGCCTCCATAATTTTGACAAAATCTTTTTTCTGATTTTGTGAACTACAAATGTTTCTGAAATTATCGTCTAACTCCTTTAACTCTTGAAATGAATTGTCGTTTCCATCTACCGGAACATAGCAACGAAATTCTTCACCAAACACATCATTATCTATTAACCTGAATTGTCCAATTGTTTCGTAAGCCAATTCATTAATATGCTTTGTGAAATTGATGGGATTATGGGGTTTTGCAGGAATATGTTCACCGAATACCAATTCTGACCCCAAAAAGCTAAAAAATCGCCTCTGAACTTCAAATAAAGAATTTTCTGAATAAGTATCTTGATGTAAATATTCTTTTGTTTTTTTTAATATTTTTTTATCATCGCCTCTGTAAATTAATTCGGCTCTGTTTTTATCTCTGTTTATAATATTTATTAATACAACTTTGCCTTTGCATTTTAATTTCCCATTTCTGTTACATCTTCCAGCTGATTGAATTATACTTGGAATCGTAGCCATATCTCTATATAATACAGGAAAATCAATATCAACACCAGCTTCGATTAACTGAGTAGAAACCAAAATAATTTTCTGATTTTGATTTAGACGTTGTTTTGCTATTTCAATTTTTATTTTTCTGTCGTTCGGGGTGAAATGAGTGTTTAATAACAGCGATTCATCGGCTTCTAAAAACTCTGACAGCACATTATGCAAATCTTTGCTGTCATCAACAGTATTTACAATTACTAATACAGAGTTATTTTCTTCAATTACCTTTTGTGCAAGTTGTTCAATTGTAATTTCTACTTTTTCTTGTGTTATCTGATAACGATTGAATAATTGATGATTAAAATATTTTAAATCTGAAATTTCAAATGGTTCTATAAAGTCTTTAAAAAGCAATTGAGGATTTTCTAACTCAATCTTAGCAGTAGGAATTGTGAACGAAGGCATCGTGGCTGTTGAAACAATACAATACGAATCAAATTTATTGCAGAAAGCATCAAGATATGCGACAAAAAAAGTATATAGCCTTGGGGGCAATGATTGTAGTTCATCGATTAAGAAAATACATTTGCTAAAATTAGGGAGCTTAAGAAGAGTAGAATTTCGATTACTCACTATTGTTTCAAAGAATCGAACAAAAGTTGTAATGATAAATGGATTTAAAAAAATATCTTCTACAAACTTACCATTGAGCAACTCTTTAGCTTTTAGTGGATTGTAATCTGTTTCTTTTTGCACCGCATTAAATTGATTATTTTCAGCTTTACTGTCAATTCTACTTATCCAATCTTCTCCAAATATTTTTATACACTCTTTTTCAACTTGCTCAGTTATGGATAAAAATGGAATACTATAAATGATTCTAAAATCTCCTTTTTCTTGTATGATTTCATTCGCCAAGGACAACAGCATTAAAGTTTTACCCGCTCCTGTAGGCGCTGTTAATGAAAAAACTCTTTTGTTCTTTGATTTTAACTCAGTTAAAATATTTGTGATAGCATCGATACGAATTTGGGTTCTAAGAATATTTAATTCTGAATCTGGAAGCAGACTGTTCAAGTATGAGCTTAATCTATCTTCATAGATTTCGCAAAATTGATTTATTTTTTCTTTGTCCAGTTTCAATTCAATATCACCAGCATCAGTTTTGTCGGCTTGAATTAATGAGGCGAAAGCAAATTGTGTTTCTAAGAAGTGGTCTAAATTATTGTTTGTAGACCTATAACTAATTTTATCTCTAAAGATATTTTGAATTTTATCATTTGCACTCAATTCGAAATCATTAATACTTGTTGCAAAATACTTTAAAAAGTCTGATGAAGGAATAAGAGGATTTTTGTTAATGAATTCAAATAATCTTTTGCATTCATCAATACTAATAATCATTTCAAAATCGCGCAAATCACCGTGATGGTTAGCTATAATAGAAATGATTGAACTGAGATTATTTTGAAAATTATCTCTGCCTAGTTCTTTTATTAAGTAATCTTGGTTTTTTTGAACGAAACAAAGAAATGCATAAGCTGATAAATAAGCATGATTGGAGTATTCACTATTCTTTTTGCCGTCTAATTTATCTTGGAAGTTTAAGTTTAGTTTTCCTAAATCATGAAAAATAGCCGCAATCTCGGCAATCTTTAAGGTTGTCAAACTTTTAGTTTTATCAATAACGCCCTGTGTATGAACAGTAAGTTCTTTGTGTGGATGAGACTTGTATTTTTTTAGATCAACCACCACTTTGTATTGTCATGTAAGTACTCATAATATTTTCCTTCGGCCGAAAGTGTGTGTTCTGCCTCTGGGTACATTACTTGTTTATAATACTGAGGTAGATTCCAAAAATCATTATTTTGATGTGTTGGCAATTTGTCAAAACCTATTCTGAAAGGAACATTTATTAAGTTGACTTTGTGAATAGGAGATGCTTGTATAAAGCCTGTTGTTTCAAATGAACCATCTTGTAATTCACTGATATTTCCCTCTGAAAGGAATTCAATTTCAGCAGGGCAATTATGCCAGCCTAGCACAGGAGTATAACAGGCCTCAGAATTAACAATCATCCTAGAAAATTCAAAAAACAAATCTTCAGAACGTTTGTCTTTTACAGCAAGAATTATTTTATATCTTGGGTTTTTGAGAAACTCAAAATACTTAGGAGTACCCGATTGCCAAGGCTTAAAAGCTGTTCTGCTAGTAAATCCCCATGACACTTTTTTAACAGGGTTTAATAGTGAAACCCCATACAGCAAATCGTCTGAAAGCTGAGGAAAGAGTGGCTTCATCTCATCTCGCTCTTTACCAAGTACAGCTCCTATCATTCCGATAAGGGCTGTTTTGGTAATCAAATCATGTGAAAGAGGATTGTTGTTTGTTTCAGGACGCTTAAAATGGCCCCAATTTCCGCTAACAACAAGTTGAATACCGCGCATCGTTTAGAGTGTTAGTGATTTAAACTTATCTCCTACAAGTTTCTCCTTTAAAAAAGTAAGTTCTGTGTAATATTTAATCTCTTGAATTTTTTCTGATTTTGCTATTTCTAATAATGCAGTCAAATCAAAATCAAAATCATCGATACTTCTGACTTGTTCTCCTTTTCTATTGTCTCTAGGTATTATTTTTATTAATCTATCGACTCCATACACTTTTCCAAAGTTTTCTTTATACACGATTTCAATCATTAACAACGAGTTTTGATTACTTTTACTCCTAGTATTTGAGTCATTAATACTATTCCATAATGCTTTTTGCATCTCTAACACATCTTCAATACTAAGTCCTGTATGTTCAGCTGATTTAGGATTAATCCATCCATGAATTTGCATTAACCCATAAGGTACCAGAGTCGTTGTTCCAATAGCACCCTGCTTGTTTCCGCCTTTTGATACAAAAACCGATGTGTTTTGTTGTGTTCGCAAATCAACGGCATTTAAAGAAGGGTTAAGTAACGCAAACTGTACTGCACCTGTAAGATTAACAGCATCACCTTCCTCTGTTGAGATACCTCCAAACAAACGAACATCAATACACTTTTTTAAAAGTCTTTTTGTGTCAAAATCCTTAGTGGGTTTTCCGTTCTTATCTTTTTTAAATAATTCACTTTCTTCTTTATACTTTTCTTTCAGCGATTTTACTCTAGCCGCAGCACCGGATTCATTCGCAGTCATATTTGATTGATCATTCCAAACATATACTTCCTTTCCTTGGTTGATTAAAAAATCTCTAATGAATCGTTTGATTCGAACATCACTTACTAAGGCTTTTTTTGTTTCTTCATCATAGCGTTGTTCCCCCGTGAAAGGGTCTCCATTTGGCATAGAATAAGTTGATTCATATAGAAACAATAATTCTGATTTTTTTAATAATGCATTCATTGTATTGATTTTAAATTAGTTGTTTTCCGTGATGGGGGTAGTTTTAAATGAAGAATAATAGCTTTCAAAAAAACCAAAAGCACATTCTTGTTTGTCGTATATTCCAGTGAATTGTTTTACTTTTTCAGAGAGCTCACTTGATAATTTAAATGTGTATTTGTTTTTCTCATGCATGATAAGTTTTTGCTCTACATCATTTTTGAATTCTATAAAATCTTTTAGCGTAGGTATTTTTCGAGTAAGATTTCCTACGTTATTTTTTTCAAAAGATTTGATAGGAGAATTTTCTCCTGCAAAATTTTGAGATAATTTGCCTAGCAAAAGCCCAATTTGATAGCTTTCTGATTCTACTATTTTCATATAATTGCTTTTATAAGTTTTTGTATTCTGAATTGATAAAATAAATTCTAAATCGTATTTCAATAATTTGAACTTGGAGTCGCCATGGCGTATTGAGTACTCTACATTTGATATAAATGATGGTAAAATCAGGTTATCAATATGATAGGTGCCACAATAAATCTGTGGAAGGATTTTAAGTAAATGGGTTTGGTATCTTGGATTAACTTTAAATTGAATTTTTCCGTTAGAGTCAGCTTGAGGTGAACCCATTAGCTGCGAAAAAGACCAATTAATTGAAGGTGAAATTAATTTGTCACTTTGTATTTCTTTTTTTCTTTTTGAAAGAATTTCGATAGTGGTATTTCTAATACGTTCTCGAATTTGTTGTAAGCTACTTTTACTGACTCCTGACAGTTCTATTAAATCGGTATCTGGTGTTGTCATTCCACCTTTTTTACTAAACACCATATCAAAATGCGTGACTACACTTTCATTTTCCGATGCTTCATCAAACCATGATAGTAAAATATCATCATTGATTTTAATTTCTGTGTTTTTTCGGTTAGCAAGAACTTCAGAAGTTAAACTGAAAGCATTTTGTTGGAACTTTTCATAGTCTTCTGCTTTTAAGTTATCTCCATTGGGTAAAACAATAAGTTTTACATCCGCGGTAGGACTGATAACTGCTTTTTTAGAATAATCAATAGCATAAAACAAATCTTTTACTTCATCTTCGGTAAACGATTTTGATTTATGTTTTTCATTACCACTAAAGTTGGGAAATTGAATATCGTTTTTATCATCCCCAGAACAGAGAGTTTTATATAGTGTTTTATTTAACACCTTGCCAGATATACTGTTTTCTGTGAAAAAATCTGTAAAAATCCCACCTGTGATGTAGATTAATTCGTTAAATTCATGCCAATACTTTTTGTTTAATATAGTTTGTGAAAAGTCGAAATGAAGAAAAACTTGATTTTTATAAACTTTGTTAATTAATAAATCAATATTGGTTGAAGATGAATTTATCTCATCCCATGACATAAACTCATTGTTAAATATTTTTTCAAGTTTGCTTTTTGATGTTTTCTCAGAATTTATTTTATTAAACATTAACTCAGCCGTTGATATTCTTAGTATGTTATCATCTTTTAAAATATCTAAATTCAGTTTTCCTTTAATGCTTTTGTTTATGATGGCTTGGGAATAAAAGATAATGTTTTCGATCTCTGTTTCATGTTTTTGGTATGATTTTCGAAATTTCTTAACGATTTCTAGTTCATGAAATTGATTCATTGCAGACTCTTTTAATAAGGAAATTTCAGTGATCTTATTTTTGCTTACTAATTTTGATAATTTATCAATTAATTCCTTTTGTATAAACTTGTCCCAATTTTCGAATGAACTATTGTTCTCAACAATTGCGGTCTTAATGTTTTCTTCTTTACCCTCATTTATTTTATAAAAGATATCACCAAATAGATATTTTGAGGGCGAACTATCATTGTCAGAAGTTTTAAAGCGTAGATAATATAGTTCTGAATCTTTACTTTCAGAACCGATGATGTTTTCATCTGTAATTTCTGAAAGATTGTCAAAATCAAAACTGAAATCATCATTAACGGGCAATGAAAACCTTATAACAGATTCCTTGTCTGTATCTTTTGGACAGGGTTTAATATATTTATGATACTTTAAACCATTAGCTGATTCTCTAAAAGCTTTCCCGATTTTTAAAACTGTATCTAAGCTCATTTTCTATCTGTTTTTATAAACCCAAAAGCTCCCGAATATTTCACTACAAAGTATTTCATCACTTTTAATTTAAAGCTCCAAAACCAATACCTGTTGAATTGCCAACTCCTACGTTCCATGCAAAACTTAATTGTTCTGGTGTGCCCTCAACTATTACTGGGCAAATGTTTGATTTGTTACCAATGTTGTTATAGTGAATTACCTTCGTTTTAGCGC
>Ga0163152_10006051_pt1 | contig 13873 bp, 13 predicted proteins | sample OliLakLV19MP8IB2_FD_148635 | JGI IMG/M metagenome (GOLD analysis project Ga0163152, IMG submission 148635) | Freshwater microbial mat bacterial communities from Lake Vanda, McMurdo Dry Valleys, Antarctica - Oligotrophic Lake LV.19.MP8.IB-2 | ecosystem: Environmental > Aquatic > Freshwater >... | reverse complement strand
TCCATGAGCTTTCGAGTGTTTGTGTTGGAAGCTTTGCGAGTTATTGCGCTGCTGGTTCCGCCGTAATTTCGGGGTTGGCGACGTGCTGCGAGTCGCAGACTCGCGGTCCGGGGAGCGCCTCACCCAGTTTTAATCACACCCGTCCAAAATCCCGACAATTGAAATGAATTGAAAGTTTTTCAAACCTGTTTTGTTGCCAAACACGCCTCGGTCCGGGACATCGCCGCTCCGTGAATCGACGCTGGTGTGCAGCAAAACCACGACTGTCGTTTGACGGAAATTCATCGATCCATATACTCGGGCCTCATGACCACTTCTCGAACCGGGTTTTTAAGGTATTTTAGCTTCCTCGTCGCTACGCTTTGCACGTCGGCAGTTCTCGTGTCGGCCCAGGAACAGGCAGCTGGTGGAGGTTCCGAATTTGATCAACAGATGGTTCGTGGAAAAAAAATCTACGCCCAATCCTGCTGGATTTGTCATCAGGTGAACGGACTGGGAACACCGGGCGTATTTCCTCCGCTGGCGAATTCCGACTTCCTGATGAAAAACCGGGAACGGAGCATCCGGGCTCTCATTCTCGGTCTGAATGAAAAAATCACGGTCAATGGTCGGATCTATCAGGGTGCGATGCCGCCCAGCGGATTGAATGATGAGCAGATCGCTGATGTTTCCACCTATATCCGCAATTCCTGGGGCAACAAGGATCGCGAAGTCAAACCGGAAGAAGTGGCTCGTGTCCGCAAGAAGAGTCAAAACCAGAAACAACAGCTCGATGAGCCGTATGCGCCACTGCCACGGCCGCCCGAGGGCAGCACTCTGCGCGAAGTCATCCGCATGCCGTGGAATCCGGTCCGCATGGTTGCGGATAATTCGGGCAAATTCCTCTACGTCCTGAACAGCTCAGGTGACATTTCGACCTTGAACCCTGAATCAGGAGAGCTTGTTCCGCTGATCGCCGCGCAAAGCTACGTCAATTATGCACGTGGCGACGGGAACTGCGTCGGCATGGCTCTGGATAAATCCAAAAACCAGCTTTACCTAGTGGTGAACCAGCAATTCCAAGGTGGAAAAATTGTCACCAACGAACTGACCATTTTCCGAACCAGTGAAGTGGTGAATGGGCATCCCGCCAAACCTGTTCCCTGGGTTAAAGCCTCCTATCCATGGGGGGTTGGTCCTTACAATCATGGTCTTGGCCATGCGGCTTTTGGTCCGGATGGTCATCTCTATGTCACCAGCGGTTCCCGCACCGATGGAAACGAGCCTGGCACAAATCCCCGTTACTGGACTGGTGGCGAGCATCCATTGACCGCCTGCCTGTGGCGGCTTGATCCACACCAGTCTGAACCGGCCGTTGAGATTTACGCGCGCGGTTTGCGAAACACCTACGGGTTTTGCTGGAACACCAAGGGAGAACTTTTCGGCACTGAAAACGGACCCGACGCCGATGCGCCGGAAGAACTGAACCTGATCGAAAAAGGAAAACATTACGGTTTCCCTTACAGATTTAGCGATTGGGCCACGAAGGCTTATCCTTATTCGCCGGACATCTCCCCGGGAATCGTCCCGACCACGCCGGTCGCCAATCTTGGGCCATCCGGAGGTTTTTCAGGAAAACCTCTCTCAACTTTTGACCCTCACTCCTCACCTGCGGGGATTTGTTACCTGGATTCAACTTTCCCGGCACCGTTCGCCGACAGTTTTCTGGTGACAAGATTTGGAAACCTGCTGCTCAAACCGAAGGATTCCGGGTTTGATCTGCTCCGGATCAATCTGAGACCTGGCAGCAGTTCCCCGGTTCAGGCCGAGGTGCACACGGTGCTTGAACCGCTCGGTCGCCCCATTGATGTCGTGGTCCTGGGGCGGAAGGTATATGTGGCGGAATATGCCCGCGGAATCCGGTTCCAAGGCGAGAACAGCAGCATGCAACCCGGCAGAATCCTGGAGCTCGGATTTCCAGAAAAGAAATAAACCTCATCCTGTCAACCGGACAAGGATCTGGTAGGCGATATATCCGATCACAATCGCAGCCAAGGCCTGGTAACGGTTGAATTTCGTGGAGAGCAGTTTCTCGCGCAAGATCTTGCTCAACGATTTCCGTTTTCGCCTTTTCCGCTTTTGACGGTCTTTTGGTTGATTTTCTTGCACAAGCTGTGGTGTCCGAAAACTACAAACCGACACGCTGCGATGTCAAACATAGTGATTGAATCTCTTCGTTACGGATCGTGGTTCTGTGAACCGCACTGGAGTTTGGACATTTTTGGTAGGGCGCGTCGCTCCGCGCGCGACGCTGGAGTTTCACAAAAAAAATTTGTCTCCATTTTGTCCCCCAAAGTCTCTGGTTAAAGCAGTGGGGGTGATGGAGTTTTTCAGGCTTCGATCCCTGCTGTTTTTTGTGATCCGCACGGGTTTGGTTGCGGGTTGTCGGGAAGGTTTGGAGTCCCGGCTTCATCCGTGGAGCTGTCCTCCAGCGGAACGGTCCAAAAGGAACAAGCCGTTGCGTTGCATAGATCTGACCGACTGAAGGCGGGATCTCCGACTGCGACATCATGGTCGGGTGCATTTTCCATCCGATTTTTTTCACCTCCGGCGGCGGGAGGTTGAAAAATTCTTGAATAAAGGTTGCGACCAGCAAGTCCTGTAAAAGGCCCCGTTGTTGGGTAAATCCGCCGCACCCCGGTCCGGAGGATAATACTGTTCAGACTTGGCTCTTTTTAGCCGATAACTGACGGGCTGGGTGAAGGTTCTCTTCGACTGCAATTTTTAATGGATAAAAATAAATCAGTCGAAAAACCTGTGTGGAATTTGCACGTATGCGTATTAAAAGCTAACCTGAGCCTGTTTTAATGAAAAAAATCATCGTCATCGTCATTCTGCTGGTTGTTGTCGGGTTCAGCGGAGTTTTTGTCTTCCAAAAATGGAAGCTGACCGCCTCATCCGAGGCCCGACTTTCTCAAACCAAAACCACCCGGGTTGAAGCGCGTGACATCAATTTTGCCATTTCAGTCGCCGGCGACATCAGCCCGGCGGATCAAGTGTCCGTCCGCCCAGAAATCAACGGACGGATTCAGACGCTGCCCGTGGATCTTGGCGATGGGGTTAAAAAGGGGAAGGTGCTCTTCACCCTGGATGATGCCGATCTTCAGATCGAAAAATCGACCCGGATCACTGAAATCGACGGAGCCAAGCTTCAACTTGAACGGGCCAGGAGAAATTTTGAACGCAGCAAAGAACTTTTTGAGAACAAGCTCATATCACTGGAACTTTTCGAGGATACAAAAACCGAATTCGAGCTCGCCCAAAATTCGCTCCAGCGCGCGGGCAAAGCCCTCAATCTGCTCGAGGATAAACTGACCAAAACCCAGATTCTGGCTCCATTTGACTGCACCATCCTCACCCGTCCTGTCTCGGTGGGCCAGGCCGTTTCCGGTTCTGGTGGTTTTAATTCCGGCACCGAAGTCCTCACCATCGCCAACCTGAACGAAATGGTGGTGAACGCACATATCAACCAAGCCGATGTCGCGCGCCTCGCCATCAACCAGCTTGTTGATATCCAGATCGACTCTGTTGCGGGTTTGAAAATCAAGGGGGTCATTGATCGGATCGCGCCCCAGGCCGCATTAAAGAACGGGATCAAAGGTTTTGCGGCCCGGATTCAGATCAAGGAAATCGATGCGCGCGTCCGCCCCGGCATGACCGCGAACATCAGCATTCCGGTGGCCACGGCCGAAAATGTCCTCGCCGTTCCGCTGGCGGCTGTGTTTTACGAGAAGGATGGAAAATTTGCCTACGTCAAGAAAGGGGAGGTCTTCGAGCGCCGTCCAATTCAGGTCGGTGTGGCTGACTATTTTTTTGCCGAAGTGCAGCAAGGTTTACAAAGCGGTGACTTGATTGCCCTGGAGCTGCCCGAAGGCAAAATAGAGGGCAAGTCCGATGGCGATTCGCCGGGCAAACCGGCCGGATCGGGTGGCAAGGCTGGAGTGAAGGGTGGGGGGAACCATCCGACTTCCAAACCGCAGACCAACGGGGGAGTTTCCCAGGGTTTAAAAGCCACGGCCAGTTCCACGCTCGGCAACATTAAACCCTGATTTTATGTCGCTGGTGGAACTTAGAAATGTCAGCAAGATTTATCATCTCGGGGGGGAGGAAATCCGCGCCCTTGATGACGTAACGCTCGACATTGATGGCGGGGAATTCATTTCCATTATCGGCCCGTCCGGAAGCGGGAAATCGACGCTGATGCACATCCTGGGTTGTCTCGATTCCCCATCCAAGGGAACCATGACGCTGGATGGGATCGGCATTCACAATGCCACCTCCAGGCAGCTTGCCACCTTGAGGAATCAAAAAATCGGCTTTGTATTCCAGTTCTTTAATCTCCTTCCGAAACTCAACGTGTTGCAAAACGTCGAGCTGCCGATGGTTTACAGCGGTCTCGGCAGTCGCGAACGGCATGAACGGGCGATGCAGGCCCTGAAGCTGGTCAACCTGGAGAACCGGAGCAAACACCGTCCGATGCAACTTTCCGGCGGTCAACAGCAGCGGGTGGCCATCGCACGCGCCCTGGTCAACAACCCGAAGATCGTCTTTGCGGACGAACCAACGGGCAATCTCGATTCGCATACGGGCGAGGCGATTCTGGATCTGTTCCGTTCCCTCAGCCAGCAGGGCAGGACCATTGCCCTGGTCACGCACGATCCCGAAATCGCCGCCGTCACGCCGCGCCGCATCGAAATCCGCGATGGCAAGATCGCAAAAAATGTCGATGCAAAGCTGGCTGGATTGGACCGGATTCCGCACGGTGGAGCGGCCCCGGCACCCGCGTTATGAACTTCGGCAACGCCATCCTCATCGGATTGAAGGAAATTTGGGCTCACAAGTTTCGGAGTCTCCTCACCATGATGGGCATCATTCTCGGCGTGGCCAGCCTCGTTGCCATGTCTGCCCTAGTGAAAGGGATGGAAAACGGAATGAAAGAGGCGCTGATTCAGATCGGCGGCCTGGAGAAAATCCGCATCACGGACCAGGATATTCCCATTCACCAGCAACACCTCGCCGACCAGGCGGTAGGTTCCACCATGAACGATGTTTATGCCTTGAAAAACAGCGCCCCCCTGATTTCCCTGGTGACGCCGGAGATGCGGATCCGAAATCCGACCATCACCCGTGGTGGAAAAACCCTCAGCCCCTGGGTGGTTCTCGGCACCTGGCCTTCAGCGCTTGAAATCAACCAACATGTTCTGGAACACGGACGGATGTTCAACCAGTTCGACGACGAAAATGCGCGCAACGTCTGCGTCATCGGCACCGCCATCCGAGATCATTTTTTCGGGTCTCCCGAAGATGCCGGCAAAGCCATCATTCCCCTGGGCGAACAGATCAACATCAATGGTCTTCCGTTCACCATCATCGGAATGTTTCAACATTACGAAAGTGAGCAGGACAAAAAAAAGCGGGAACTGCGGGAGCGCGAACAGATCGAAAGCGGGAAACAAGAGATGCCAAAGCGGAGAGGCGGCGGATTCCGCGGTCCAAATTTTGTTTACCACATGAAGAACACGACCATTTACATGCCGCTCAACACGGTCTGGATCAAATTCCGTTCCGCCACCGGCGGAACCAACAGCCTGCCCGACCCGCGGCTCTCCACCATCAACATCAAAATTCGTGACGTGGAAAAACTGGAGCCGGCTCTGCAACAGGCCCGCAATGTTTTGATGAGCACCCATCAAGGGATCGAGGATTTTAATTTCATGACCCAGGAGGACTGGGCCGAAACCATCAAGGTCTCGATACAAAACGCACGGCTCAGCGGGGGAATCATTGCCGCGATCAGTCTCTTGGTCGGTGGCATCGGCATCATGAACATCATGCTGGCCAGCATCACCGAACGTGTGCGCGAAGTCGGTCTGCGCAAGGCCATCGGCGCCACCGGACCGGACATCTTCATCCAGATCCTGGTGGAGTCCGTGGTCATCGCCTTCATCGGCGGGATCATGGGCCTGGCCAGTTCCTGGCTTTTAGTCGAGTTGCTCTCACTGGCTTCGCCCACCGACAACACCCCGGTGATCACGGTTGTGGCGATGACCGTTGCTTTTGCCTCCAGTGTGGGTGTGGGAGTTATTGCCGGACTTTTTCCGGCGTTGAAAGCCAGCAAACTCGATCCCATCCAGGCCCTGCGCTACGAATAATTCATGTTCCTCCTCAATTCCATCCTGGTCGGGCTGAAGGAAATCTGGGCCAATAAATTTCGTTCCATCCTGACCATGCTCGGCATTGTCCTCGGCGTTTCGAGCCTCATCGGTATGTCGGCCATCGTGAAGGGAATGGAAAACGGGATGAAAGAAGCCCTCATCGCCATGGGCGGGCTAGACAAAGTTCTTGTTTCCGACCAGCCCGTTCCGGCGGATCAACAACATCTGGCGGATCAAAAGGTCGGACGCACCATCCGCGATGTTTACGCCTTGAAAAACAGCGCTCCGTTGATCCGGGTGGTATCTCCCGAAATGGGGTTGCGCAACGCTGTCGTCAGCCGGGGTGCCAAAATGCTCACCCCCAGCGAACTCGTCGGTTGCTGGCCTGAAGTGATTGAAATGAACCTCCACGTCCTGGCGCACGGTCGGTTTTTCACCCCGATCGATGAAGAACAAGCCAACAGTGTCTGTGTCATCGGAACCGGCATCCGTGACACCCTTTTTGGCAGCCCGGAGGAAACCGGTTCTCCGATCATTCCCATCGGCGAACAAATCATGATCAATAATCAGCCGTTCACCATCGTGGGAATGTTTGATCATTACGAGGGTGAGTTGGACAAAAAAAACCGCGAAACTGCAAAAGCGAAAGATAACGAAGTCAAAGGCGGCCCCGTCCGCAGCCGTGGTTGGGGCGGCAAACGTTGGAATGCATTTTGGCGCAAGAACAACACCGTCCTGATCCCGCTCAATACCATGTGGGTCAAGTTCCGGTCCGCATCTGGACTCAACAACATTCCCGACCCGACCTTGAGCGACATCGACATCAAGGTTAAAGATTTGGCCCGGTTGGACCAGGCTTTGCAGCAGGCGCGTAATGTCTTGATGCAAACTCACAACGGGATTGAAGATTTTTCCTTCGAAACCCAGGAAAAAGCCGTGGACGACATCAATCTACGCATCAAAAACGCCCGGCGCAGCGGCGGCATCATCTCTGCGATTGCCCTGCTGGTCGGCGGCATCGGAATCATGAACATCATGCTGGCGAGCATCACCGAACGGATCCGTGAAATAGGGATACGCAAAGCCATCGGAGCCAGCACAGGCGCGGTTTTCACCCAGATCATCGTCGAAAGCCTGGTCATCGCGGTCATTGGCGGGATTGCGGGAATTGTCACCTCTTACGGATTCGTTGCCATGATTGTGCGGCTGACCCCGAGCCAGAACGCTCCTGTCATCACGCCCGAGGCGATGATCATGGCATTTACCTTTAGTGCTCTCATCGGGCTTCTGGCCGGTCTGATCCCCGCGATCAAAGCCGCGCGACTGCATCCCATCCAGGCGCTTCGCTACGATTAGAGGAGGTGGAGGTATGCGCGGAGATCAGAAGCAGTGGCGAAACCCAAAACAATCATCGGTTGGGTAAACGAGTTTCTCCGAAAAAATCTGCGTTCTGCGCCCATCTGTGGAATGAATCGACTTTCCCAGGTTTAATCGACCTAGACCAATCCTTGACCCGGAGCGGTTCCTGTTCGATAGTGCGGTGCCACTTTGGGGGCGTACTGGTTTCGACCTGGAAGATTCGCCAGAGGCGGCATGCCGAGGATGGTTCGTTGGCCTCGTTAATCACTCGAACCAAAAAAAAGCTAACGAAGAATTAGCCCTCGCGGCCTAAGGCCACGACGTTCGCCACTGGACACCTGCTACGGTGGACGAACGCGATAGCAGGTTAGGTTGATGCCGGAGACTGCGCGGTATCGACCGAAATAATTTCATGCGGACTAGGCGGTGCAATTGGAGTCAGGTCTTTATTGCACGGCTGAACACTCTCACCTGACTAAGCATGTAGTCGCGGCTGGTTCGTTTGCCATGGGACGCGGGTTCAACTCCCGCCGCCTCCACCATCTTTTATTGGTGTTTTTGAAGAATTCGGTTTTGACTGGCCACTAACTGGCCACAGTTTCCCGGAACGCCACCACGTTCTCCATTTTAGCCGGTGCCACCGCAAACCATGACTTGGCTTGTTCAGGCGTCACCAATTCCCGATAGCTGGCGAAGATAACCCGCGGAGAATTTCCCGCTTCAAGGGCCACTTGATCCACGTTCTGAGTTAAGGCAACTCGATAACTTATGAACGAATGCCGCAGCGCATTGTGCTTCCATTGAAAAGTGTCCTTCAATTTTTGTTTTTTCCCTTTGGAATTTATTTCGCCCACCAGCTTGACGATTTGTTTGTTCACATTGGCAAAAAAACAAACTTTCCCCGTGGCTTTGCGTCGAGGGGCCAGCCAAGCTTTCAGATTTTTGGATATGGGCACCAATCGTCGGGCATTGGTTTTGGAATTCTTTGCTTTGATTTCAATGAAGTCTTCGCGCACCTGTGACCAGTCCAGTCTTTGAATTTCTGCATTTCGCAATCCAGCAAATGCAATCCACGGGCCTTTAGCAGTCTTCCAAATTAAAAATACAATATCTTTCATTCTGACTCTTTGCATGGTTAAATTCACACAACGATTAGGACCGCTAATGACAACGATAAGGCCGTTATGATTGATCGAACCTACCTATCCTGTAGATGTGGTTGAATGGCTTCAGGATGGCCCCACCCAGATCACACGATTCAAGCGACACGAGGAACTTTTGAATTGCAGATTTTGATGCAGGGAATCACCAAACCACGACCGGCAGACCGTCAACGAATTCCAGTCGCGGGGCCTTGGACTTCGTTTCAGGCTTCGCACAAAACTGGCAAACGAAACCGGCATCAGTGATTTTAACTTATCGGAGGCCCATATACCTAAAAGATCCGGAGGAATATTAGTTTTGGTTGATCAAAAGGAAGCTGGTTCTGTCTTTTTAGATGGTGCATGGTAGGTGCAGATCAATAAATTTTCGCAGTTGAGACAAAGAATGGAAATCAACGTTACTGAAAAATTCCAAAACCTAAAACGCGCTCCAATAGTGGAGGCTGTGATCAATGTACGCGCAAGGTCACAGGAGGTCCTTGAAGAGAAGGCGGTTCGAGCTTTTTTGGATATCGAATTACCAAGCTATGAATACTTGGATTCGCAACGCGGGATGCGTCTTCATATCGAACCAGGAAAGCCTGAAAAGCAAGAGGTAACGGATCTTGGATGGAATGCGATGCGGTTCCAGTCGCTGGACAAAAGGCGAATAATAAAATTCGGACAAGATGGAATCTCATTCAGCCATTTAGCCCCCTATTCGAACTGGTTAGACTTTTCGACAGAAGGCCTAAATTTGTGGGGAAAATTAAAAGGATTTGCTAAGTTTCCGAACATTGATCGCCTTGGTTTAAGGTATGTGAATCGATTTCAGCTTCCAGGGGAAACCCAGGTTATCAGTGACTATTTCGTTTCTGTGCCAAGCGTTCCTAATGGCGTTAATTTGCCGTTTAGGGGGTTTATGCATCATGACGTTTTCGGAGTGCCGGGCCATAATTTTGCTATCAATTTAATCAAAACAATACAGCCGCCCGCAAATGGGGCAGGATTGGGTCTTATTCTTGACATTGATGTTTTTACCACTGAAGGTGCATCAATGGACGATAGTGGTCTTTCGGAAGCGTTAAGCAAAATGCGCTGGCTGAAAAACAAAGTTTTCTTCGGCAGTATATCTGAAAAAGCTAAAAACCTTTGCTTATGAACAAAGCGACAACTGCGGCATGCCTGATTTTCGCCTGTGCCTCCACCAAGGGGGAAAGCATTGAGGCTAGGTTTGTGGAAGCTGGATTGAGCGAGAGTTGCGAGGGTTTGCGAGATTTGAATGCTTTCGGCCACACCTCTGCTCAAGCAAAATTGTTCGATGTTTTTCAGGACTGCAAAAAAGCCGATTGGGATGGATATGGTGCGATGGGTGTTTCAGATCTGACGTATTACATCGCACGCAGTTTTCTTCAGGCTTTGCCGTTTTGGGTCGCCGAGCCGACGTTTGGCGCGGAGCCCGATGGCCACTTAACTTTTGAGTGGCACAGAGGTCCAAGAAAAACGCTTTCCGTAAGCGTGAACCCCGAGAAAAAACTCCATTATGCGGCACTTTTTGGCTCAGAAAGTTATTCTGGAACAACCCCTTTCTATGATGAAGTTCCACATTTGATATTGGAAGTCATCAAAATGCTAAATGCACAGTAGTCGTGCATGATCGCCGAAATGGATAGAGCCGAGGGTTATATTGCGAGATATGCCCTGGACAAAAAGCATTTAAGGCAAGACAACTCGCCAAGGCAGGATTTGTTTTACCCGCATCCTCACGCAGAGTTGTCTGTCACATTTCACGGTGATCTTTCCGAAATTGAAATTTGGCGGATTGGCCTCGCTGTGGCTTTGCAGCGTGCACGCAAATTATTTGGTCGTGGTGATCTTAAGTTAACGGCAGCTTGTGTTCAAAACCTCAAAGTCATATCCGATCCCGTCGAAGGGAATCCTAACCACGCGATTATCGTTGGTTGGCCCAAGGAAAAGGAAGCTAGAAAACTAATAGCACTGGAATTGGCTGAAGCGGCCACGGGTATTAGAATTCCTGAAGATCTGGAGTCAATCTGACTGGCCACAACTGGCCACGAAATTGTCACAGCAGAGGTATTTGCTGTCGCAAGTCGTTTTTCTCCAAAGTGTCATTTGACCCAATATTTAGGCGGTTGATACGCAGTTTTGACGACGTGATGCGATAGGGTGAAAGCGGGTTCAACTCCCGCCGCCTCCACCATTTATGATGTAAGTTGTTTTATTTTTCGACTAAATCTTTCGGTTTCATACAAGAGAAGTCGAAGAAACGGCGGATTCCGAACAGGGTTTCTCGTTTATTTTGGCTTCACCTGAGACACGAGGCGGGAAATGCCTTTTTTCGTGTTCGTGTGTCTTGGATTGCCCGCAAAAGTTTCCCGAATCCTCGCCGAAGCGTCGTAGAGGTGAGTTTAGCCCTGGCTCCGCGCGCGCCAAGGTCCACTTTTTTGCCATTCGCAGCGCCACGGTTCTTGCCTTCGCGCGGCCATTGCGGCAGGCAGAAGAAATTCCCCGGCTGCCTTGGTCACCTCCGAAAAATCCGGAATGGGTTGCGTTCTGACGACCTTCCTCCAAAACGCCTTCCATTGGGTTTGTTTGCCGTCATCGCTCGCAAATGTCGCGCTGAGCCCCACGGGAACATCCCGGGGAATCTCGGTTTTCCGTCGAGCAAATGTCGCGGCAATCGCTCGTGCCATGGGTTCGCCGCAGAAAGCAAACCGTTCTGAAAGAAGCCAGACGTCGAAGTAATCCTTCATCCGCGAGTTTCGCTCACCAAGAGTGACCATCGCCTCAAATTTCTCAGCCAGAGCAGTTTCCTTCGTGTAGGCGCGAAGAACGGGCTTGGGCATGTCGAGGAGCGAAGGGAACTCGATCTCTTCTGGCTCAAGCAACCGCTCAATACAATAACGCTCCAAAAGGTCCTGAAGAGACAGCTTTGAATCACGGGATAACTGCAATAGCTTCCCCTGCACGGAGGCGGCAACATTCCGTCCCTTCTGATTCATTCGAGAATCCCTTCAAGGTACGGACGCATGATGTTCATGACGCGGCACACGCGGGCGAATCGGTAAAGATCCGCCGTCGTCACCATCCGCTTTTTCCATGCTTCCCGCAACGCCTCGACTGCGGTCTTGGTGCCGATTTGATTTCGGAACTTAAAACAATCAGCCACCGTCTTGGCGACGGAATAGATTCTCACCGCCACCCCGGCGATGGTGTGGGTTTCCACTCCATTGCGAAACGCCGGCCCGGAAAAATAATGCACCCTAAGCTGGAGCGTCTCGATTTGTGGCGGCCGCGAATGGCTCTCCACGGCAATCCAAACCGACCCTGGGCTTTCCGTTGTGAGCTCATGAAACCGCAGAGCGGAAAGCAAGCAGACCACAGCCTCCGGTTTCCTTAGGGCGACCAGAGCGAGATCCTCATGGGATTCCAGCGGCGCTTCAGCGATGCGATAAATCCCACGACTCACCTGGATCAGTTCGCCTTTTCTGGTGAGTTTACGGATGCCGACGCGATGAATCGACGAGGAGCGCACTCGGAGCAGTGTGCCTCCGTCGCTGGCCCGTGTCGGCTTTCGTTTCTCTGATTTCACGACAGGAGTTTACAATACGTCGGTAGTTCTTGGCAAGTAACTGCATTCTGTAAATATATTGATCCGGCTGACTTGGGGGATTGCACCGGCAGCGTCCCTCCTGGGCTGGCCTTCACAACGGCAAGGTCGTTCCGCTGAGGTTAACCGCCGCTGCTAACTGTCGATCTGTCGATGAGCGGACATCGATTTCGCTGTCGCGGTTTCTCTTGACTGGAAGGTTTCGACCACATATCGAGAGCTGGACTTCGCCCCGCATGAAAGGTAAACCGCTCGCAGGCTATTGTTATTCCCCAGTCTAACACACCACCGCCTGCCGATCCTGGCTGCAGGCTTCAAACCGCATTAACCCGGGACCAAATTCAGACCCTGCTCAACGTCCTGGTCGAGGCAGGCCATTTGCAGACGTTGGACAACCGGCTTCGGGCAGCGGATCCGGATCTTGCGGATACTGTGCGCCGGATCCTGGATGAACCTCGGACACAATCCGAGGCCGTTCCTTCCTCGCAAAAGACCATCGAGATATGGAACACGCTATGGGCATCTTGGGCTGATCACGTCGCGGAAGTGGGGGACGAAGTGGGATCCTACGTGAATCACGAAGAGCATTGGCACCCGCCCTATTTCGATCTGATGGCATTGAGAGATGACCTGGACAAAGCAGCAGGCCCTCTTTCCGAGTGGATCGACCATGCCTTTCCTTTGGTGAAGGAACCGGATCTCTTTTTGGAAAGCCTGGTTGAAATCAATGAGAACATGCGGTCTTTTCCGGACTGGTTCCAGCCGGTTGATGACAATCTTGTGCTCGGACCTCGCGCCAGTTCCTGCGCCCTGCGATGGATTTGGCTAGGCTTGGCCAATCAATCCGAATCCGGTCGGCAGCTGGTGAAGATCCTGTGTAGCCTGGAGATCACGGGTCAGCACACCGAACTCCATCGGAATGTCTGCTGCCAATTTTTCACGGAACTGCCTGAAGGCGTTTGCCGTGAAATCCACGCCTGTTTGCGAGAGGCCAAGTTTGGCGAAAGGGTCGCCAATGTCAGCTCGATTTGGCACCGCATTCAACACGAATATGAAAGCCGGTTTGATCCTTCAGCCCATCTGCAAACGTGCGAACAACACCTTGAGCTCGATTGGCATTACGGCGAGCCTCTGATCGCCGACGCGGTGTCGCGGCAGGATCTTGCCGCAGCCGAGAAACGTGAAGTTTTGGGAACGGGCGGGCGAGTCCGTTACGCAGTGGCGACCGGCGGCGACGCGAGCTGGAGGCTCGAAAGCCCGTCGCCGCCGCTCGCCCGCCCGTTCCCAAAACAAAAAATATGGAGAGGTAGATGTAACCACCACTTTGCTCGCACGCTAAAACATGGCAGAACCCTTGTATTCACAGTCTTCCCTGCGTTTTCAGGCAGTTTCTACCCACAGATTCTGCTACAGAGGCGAAAATTCTTATGGATCTTCTTCTACCTGCTTACCTCCGGTTTATCCAAATTCGATTCGAGGACGGTTCCTTGATACGATCTGGAAAAGCCAGGGCAAAACACACAACCCAGGCTTAACCGGCTATGACG
>Ga0163152_10006049_pt1 | contig 13874 bp, 10 predicted proteins | sample OliLakLV19MP8IB2_FD_148635 | JGI IMG/M metagenome (GOLD analysis project Ga0163152, IMG submission 148635) | Freshwater microbial mat bacterial communities from Lake Vanda, McMurdo Dry Valleys, Antarctica - Oligotrophic Lake LV.19.MP8.IB-2 | ecosystem: Environmental > Aquatic > Freshwater >... | reverse complement strand
GTCATCGGCGTCGTGCATCTGAAACCGCTGCCGGGGAGCCCCGGCTATGACGGATCCTTCCTCGCACTCCTCGATCATGCGCTCACCGACGCCCGGGCCATCGAAGCCGGTGGAGCATCGGGCCTCATTGTCGAGAATTTTGGCGACGCGCCTTACTTTCCCGACCAGGTACCGCCAGAGACCATCGCGGCCATGACGCGGCTCGTGACGGAAGTCCGGAAGGCCGTGCGGATTCCGGTCGGCGTCAACGTTCTGCGCAACGACGCCCGCGGCGGTGTGGCCGTGGCCGCGGCCACCGGCGCTGGTTTTGTCAGGGTCAATGTTCACACCGGCGTCATGGTCACCGACCAGGGATTGATCGCCGGCCGTGCCTGGGAGTCCGTCCGACTGCGCGAGGTGCTCCGTTCGCGCACACTCCTTTTCGCCGATATTCGCGTCAAGCATGCGGTCCCGCTGGCCCAGTTCGACCTGGTGGCCGAGGCCGATGACCTCCTTTCGCGCGGACGCGCCGATGCCCTGATCATCACGGGAGCGTCGACCGGCTCGCCGGCCGATCTGGCCCAGGTCCAGGCACTGAAGGAGGCATTCCCGGACGTGGCGGTCATGGTCGGCAGCGGCGTGGACGCCGACAACGCCGAGGCCGTGCTCCAGGTGGCCGACGGCTGCATCATCGGCACCTCCATCAAGTTCGACGGCCGTGTGGAGAATGCGGTTGATCCGGAGCGTCTGGCCGGGATTACCCGCGTGGCCGGCCGCCTTTTCCCCCGCGAGGCGTCGGCGCACCCTCGTTTCGAGGAGGGCCCGCGTACGGATGTTCGCCCCCGATCGGACGAGCGTTCCCGATCCCAGGAACTTCCCATTCGCTTCGAGCGCGCGCGGCCGGCCGAGGCATACCAGGAAAATGGTGGCAATGCCGAATCGCATCCTGGGACCACCGAGATCGGACACGAGGTCACCCCGGCGCCCGTGTTTTCAAGCCCGCCCCCACCGTCATCGCTTCCGCCACGAGAGGGGGGCGTCCCGATCTGGGAGCCGCGCCCAATGGCCGCCGCCCCTGCGCCGGGGTTGGTCGGAGCCGTCATGGAAGACAATCCGATTGAGCAAGTGGCGGTACCGGCGCTCCCCAAACCAGCGGCGGCAGTCCGTCCCGAGGTCGATGTGACCCCCTTCGGTCGGATCAGTCATCGCAAAAAGCGGCGCTAGGTCAGAAGTTTGATTGCACGAGGCGCCCGATCCGGATCCCGGGTCGGGCGCCTTGTCGTTGCTACCGACGCCACCGAAAGCCTCCCTCGACCGGGAGGCAGGCGCCGTTGATGTGACGGGCCTCATCACTGACGAGGAAGCGGACGGCATGGGCGACGTCCTCGGGGGTGGCCAGCCGACGGGTCGGAATGGTGGCCGCGATCGCCTGGAGGCGCGCGGGCTCGACTTCGGCCGTTACCATCTCGGTGAGGGTCCACCCCGGGGCGACCGTGTTCGTCGTTATTCCGAACGGACCCAGTTCCACGGCCAGCGAGCGGGCCCATGACTCCATTGCGCCTTTCGAAGCGGCGTAGTGGGAGTGCTCCGGCTCGCCGAGAAGGGCCGCCGTCGAGCTGATGCCGATGATCCGGCCGTGGCGGCGCTCCTTCATGGCGGGAACCGCCGCGCTGGCCAGATGGAAGAGTGCGTTCAGGTTGAGGGCCATCAGATCATTCAGGCGCTCGACATCAGGATCGTCCACGGGGCGATGATTCCAGATCCCGGCGCTGTGAATCAGGATCTCGGGCGCGCCGAGCGTGGCGTGACATTCGTCAATAAGCCCACGGCAAGCGATGGGATCCCGGAGGTCGGCGGCCAGGGTGACGCTTTGGGCGATGGAGCCCGCGACAGCGTCGGCCTCATTCGGGCTGGCCCGGTGATGCACCGCCACCGCGGCCCCTGCCCGGCCGAGCTCCAGCGCGATGGCGCGGCCGATACCGCGCGAGGCACCGGTGACGAGGGCCACCCGGCCGGTCAGTCGAAAAGGGTTGTCGGTCATTCGATCCTCCAGAGTCCGGCGCTGAATTTGCCCGACGAACCTGATAAAGTCACGGGCCGTGAGTCTCCTTGATCAGGCCATTGTCGGCCTTCTGCCACTGGTTCCCAAGCCCATCGTGCGCCGATTCTCGTCCCGTTACATCGCCGGGGACGATCTGACCTCGGCCATGCGAACGATTCGCCGTCTCAATTCCGGCCGGTTAATGGCCACCGTCGATGTCCTGGGCGAATTCATCAGCCGGCTCGACGAAGCCAATGCCACGGCGGCCGAGTACGAGCGGGTGCTGGCGGCCGTGCAGGCCGAGCGGCTGGACGCCAACATCTCGATCAAGCTGTCGGGGTTCGGGCTGCTTCTCGACCAGGATCATTGCTATCGGCTCGTCGAGGAACTTTGCCGGGCCGCCGCCCGCCGCCACAGTTTCGTCCGCATCGACATGGAAGATTCCAGTTGCACCACCGACACGCTGAACATCTATCGCCGACTTCGGGCGGCCGGTCACGACAATGTTGGCGTCGTCCTTCAGGCATACCTTCGCCGGAGCATGGAGGACATCGAAGCACTCCTGCCGCTCAACCCGAGCGTACGCGTGTGCAAGGGAATCTACGTCGAATCGGAGAACCTCGCATTCAAGGATCCCGATGAGATTCGGGCCAGCTATGAGAGGATGGTCGAACGCCTGCTCGCGGCAGGATGCTATGTCGGGATGGCGACCCACGATCCGGCCCTGGTTCGGTCGGGCGAAGCACTCGTCCGCCGTTTGGGCCTGCATCCCGCCGCCTACGAGTTTCAGATGCTCCTGGGCGTGGCGGAGGATATCCGACAGCGGTTGATCGACGCCGGGCATCGACTTCGCGTGTATGTTCCTTATGGAGCCGAGTGGTACGCCTACTCCGTCCGGCGCCTCAAGGAAAATCCCCGGATCGCGGGATACGTTTTGCGGAATCTAATAGCCGGGAGGTAAGCCATGAAATGGATCAAGGACTCCGGCAAGGAGCCACCGAAGAGCCCGGCTGTTGCACGGGTGAAAGACGATGCCGAGAAGCACGGCAACCGCCTGCCGCCCGGTCAAATCGTTACCGACAAGTGGCCGGTGCTTCAGTTCAGCCACGTTCCGCGGATCGACCTCGCAGCCTGGACTTTCAAGATGTTCGGTCTTGTCGAGGAGCCGGTCGAATTCACCTGGGACGAGTTCAATCAACTACCGGTTTCGACACTGGTCAACGACATCCACTGCGTGACCCACTGGAGCAAGTTCGACAACTCATGGGAAGGAGTGCTGGCCCGCGATCTCCTGGCCCTGGTTCGAATCCGGCCGGAGACCCGTTACGTCATGGTACACGGCCATGACGGATACGCGACCAACGTGCCGTTGTCGATCCTGACCGGCCCGGATTCGATCCTCGCGTTCCGACATGACGGCAAGGAACTGAGCCCCGAGCATGGCTGGCCCTGCCGCCTCATTCCGCCCCCCGACCACTACCTCTGGAAGGGTGCCAAGTGGATCAGCGGCCTGGAATTCATGGCTGAGGACAAGGCCGGATTCTGGGAACGGAACGGCTATCACATGAACGCCAATCCCTGGCGGGAGGAGCGTTTTTCCTGAGTCCCCGGCCTGAAGGTTCGACTAGCGGCCCAGTCGCTTGATCCGGGTCCATGTCGCGTTCTCAACCGGAACCACGCCGCAATGTCCCGGCCCGGTGATCCCGTTGTTGTACCTGTCCAGAGTCTGGGTGTACGGGCTCGTCGTGCCAGGGGCCAGGCTTCCGGCACCGATTGACGGGATGATCCGCGAACCGATCAGCGCCTGCGCCTGGTTGAGGGCCGTCTGCTGGGCCGGCGGCAGCGTGGCGCCGTTGAACACGTTCAGCATGGTGGCGATCACCTGGTGGGAGAGCGATACAAGCCCATTTCCCCGGGCTGGCGTTCCGAAGATTGCCAGAAGCTCGGCCTGATTGTAGGTGACCGTCCCGATCGTCAGGTTGCGGGTGGGCCAGGCGCTCGGGTGGTTCTTCCAGTAACCCTGCGTGTAAGTGCAGTCGCCGGCGTTCTGGGAGGCCGTGGTGTAACTGATGTCCTGGCTCCAGAAACTGGGCAGGATCGGGCCGTATCCTTCGGCGCGACCACGCAGGATGTACTCGATGCCCGGCTCCATGTCGCCTTCATAATTGGCGTACAGCCCGGTCTCGTCAAAGATGTCACCGACCTCGATGGTGGCCGAAGCGTTCGGGCCGAGCTGAAAGGTGGTCGTCCCATCGTGCGTGTTGAGCGTCGGGGCCGTTTCGAATCGGCAGTAGACGAGACCGAGGTTGTAGTCCTCGGTTGCCGGCCAGCCGCCCTGGGCATCGAAGTCGGACCTGGCCATCCATTGGATACGGAAACCACCGACGGCACCGTCCGGAGCCGCGGTCACGCGAACCGAGGCCACCGACTTGCCGACCTCCTGGACCGTGAACACGGGAACGCCGTAGCGGGCGGCGTGGGCGGGATCAGAAGCTGTTGCCAGTGCGGCAATGGTCACGGCGGACATAATGGTGCGCTTGATAACCCGGAACATTGGAAGATCCCCCTGCGGTCCGTCAACTGTGAGGGGAGCCCTTGGGAACTCCCTGCCATGCAGGGAGCCCGATCTGGTTGCGGCCAGTACCAGACCCCCGAGATTCCGGAAATATAGTGGATCGGGAACTGTCCCGCAAGTAGTAAATGCCGGTTCACACACTTCCTCTTCTGGCTTCCACCGGTCCGGCTGTGGCATTCTTCCAGCATGGCAACCAGACCGGCACGCCCCAGCGACTCGCCGCGCCCGTCCGAGCCCGGCCAATCCGCCCCGGAACGCACCTTCCTGCTCAATCTCTATCGCTGGGCACGGATGACGCGACTGGTCGACGACCGCCTGGCGATCCTCTACCGGCAAAACGAGGTGGTGGGAGGGGTTTACGCCTGCCGGGGCCAGGAGGGGCTGACCGTGGCCGCGACCATGGCGCTCGGCCCGGCCGACTTCGTGGCCCCGATCATCCGGAACATGGGCGCCATGCTGGTTCGCGGCATCGCCCCTCGGGACATTTTTTGCCAGTACATGGCCCGCAGGGACGGCCCTACTTTTGGCCGGGACCTGAACACCCACTTCGGCGATCTGTCGAAGGGGGTGGTGGCACCAATCTCGATGCTCGGATCTCTTATTCCGGTGATGATCGGCATTGCTCTGGCGAAGAAGGCGCAGGGAGAGAGATCGGTGACGCTCAGTTTCATCGGCGACGGCGGCTCCTCGACCGGCGAGTTCCATGAGGGACTGAACTACGCAGCCGTCACGAAGGCCCCCTTTGTCCTCATACTGGAAAACAATCAGTATGCTTACTCGACGCCGACTCGCATGCAGGCCGGCTGCCCTGAGTTCGTGGTGAGGGCCCGAGGCTATGGCATCCATGGCGAAACGGTCGACGGCAATGACATGCTGGCGGTTCACGAAGTGGTCCGTCGTTCGGTGGAGCGGGCGCGTCACGGCGATGGACCGACGCTGATCGAGGCACACACGATGCGCATGCAGGGGCACGCCGCTCACGACGATTTCAAGTATGTTCCAAGGGAGTTGTTGGCCGAATGGGCCGGGCGTGATCCGATCGATCTCTTCGCGGCACACGTCACGGCGCTCGGCTGGTTGAGCGCCGATGATCTGAAGGCCGTGGATGCCGAACTCGAGCAATTTCTCGAAGCTGAAGTTGAATTCGCCCGCCAGAGCCCCTGGCCTCCGGGCGATTGGGCGGCGGATCGCGTCTACAATGACTGAATTGCCACCAGTCCCGCCGCTCTAGAGTCCCTGCACCCGTCCGCCGTCGACCACCAGCACCTGGCCGGTGATGAATGAAGCCCGCTCGGAACAGAGCCAGGTCACGGCGTCGCCGATCTCAGCTGGTTCCCCCATCCGTTTCAGTATCGAACCCTCGACCCAGCCAGCCCTGATGCTGTCGATTGATTGTCCGGTCGTGGATGCCCTGTGGGCGGCCAGTTCCGCCAGCCTTTCCGTTTCCACGTACCCCGGCGCCACCGAGTTGACGGTGATGCCGGCCCCGCCGACCTCACGGGAAAGGGTCTTGAGAAAGCCGGTCAGGCCGGCGCGAAACGTGTTCGAGAGGATCAAGCCGTCAATTGGTTGCCTGGCCGATGTCGAGGTGATCGCCACGATCCGGCCGCGGCCGGCGGCGATCATGTCGGGCAATAAGGCCCGACAGAGTTCAATGGTGGACATCAAGGTCAGGCGGTAGGCGCGGTCGAAGGATTCACGCGCCACCTCGTCGAATCGTCCGGGCTGGGGACCGCCGGCGTTGGCGACCAGGATGTCAACGGAACCGAGCTGCCGGCGCACCGCATCGACCAGGGCTGGAATGGACTCGAGTTCAGCCAGGTCGGCCACGATGGTTTCGACGTGCTGGCCAGAGGCGGCATGAATTGTCGTGGCCGCCCGCTCCAGTTTGTCCCGGGAGCGGGAGGCGATGGCTACGCGCGCGCCTTCTTTTGCCAGCGCAGCGGCCGAGGCGAGTCCCAGGCCCGAGGAACCGCCGGTGACCAGGCTGATCCGACCGGCAAGTTCCAGATCCATTGGGAGCCTAACGGTCGGACTTCAACTTGCGAGCCCAGTTCTCCACGGTGCGCTGAGCCAGTTCACGGCTACCGAGGCCGAACGAGAGGGCCAGCGCCAGGCAGATCGCCCCGAGAATGAGCGCGAAGGCGGTGACGACGATCTCCTTGCCGATCCCCATCTGCTGGAAGCCGAGCGCAAAGGCGAAAACGATGATCGCGTAGCGGGCCAGGTTTCCGAGCAGCAGGTTGGCATTGTCGGGCCCGTCGCCGACGCTGGCTGTCAGGATGATCCGACGCGTGAAGTTGGCGAGCCAGAAGCCGATGCCGATGATGACGACGGCCAGAACCACCTGGGAAATGAACTCGATGAATCGGCTGATCAGATCGGCCAGATTATTCAGATTCAGGATTTCGGCCGCCTCCATGGCCGCGAAGACCATGACAAATGCCATGACCACGGTGCCGCCGATCTGGGAGGGGGATAGCCCGGCCACCGCCGCCCGGGTGCTCGAGAGGCCGATGGCAGAGAGGATGCCGTCAAAGCCGAAGCCACGCAGGATACCGGCCACGAAATCGCGCAGGATGCGTCCGATGAGAAACGCCATCGTCAGGATCAGCAGCGAACCGAAGAGGTAGGGAAGGGCGTTGAAGAGCGATGCCAGCGCCCCCACCGCCGGCCGCGACAGCACATCCAGGTGGAGCGCGTCGATCGAGGCGACAATCACCGGAATCAGCGTGACAACATAGGCCAGGGTGCCGAGGATGGTGGTGACCCGCTGGCCGCCCAGCAGTCGGGCCAGTCCGATTCGCAATGCCAGCCCCTGCAGGCCCATCGCTTCCGTGAAGCCGATCATGACGGCACGCACCACCCGCGCGATGATCCACCCGACCAGGAGAATCGAGCCGGCCGTGAAGATGTCGGGGACGGCCGACAGCGTTCGGGCAAACATCGAGGTCAGCGGAGTCACCGCCTCCTCCAGATCGAGCACGCGCAACGCCGCCGGCAGGAAAAAGAGGATCACGGTCCAGAAGATGACGGTGGCGATGGTATCGGAGGCGTGATGTTCGGGCTTGGTGTGCGTGGCCGCCTCCAGCCGGGAATCCAGCCCGAGCGCTTGAAGCCCCCGGAGCACGATCAGCCGAAGAATCGAAGCCACGATCCAGGCCAGGATGAGCACGGCGGCCGCGCCGAGGAAGCGTGGGAGGTACCCCATGACTTCTTCCAGCAGACGGTTGATCGGCTGGGTGAAATCAGCGAGCTGGAGCGCGTCAAAGAAAGCGATCAGCACGAAGAGCATCAGAAGGAAATAGATGAGCGTGGCCACCGCGTGCGACAGCGACGGACGCTTCTGCGACTCCGGCCCGCCGACGAGGCGGTTCACACCCCACTCGACCAGACGCTCATCGGTCTTCACCGCGTTGAGGCCGCGCTCGACAAGCGCGCGCACGATCCAGGCTCCCAGCCAGCCGAGGATGAGGATCGACACCGCCGCCATGAGGTGGGGCAAGAATCCTGCCAGTTCGCGGACAACCAGTCCGAGCTCATTCATGTCCATTAGGGCGTAGTGAACGGGTTCACGCCCGCCGCGTCAAGCGGCTATCATTCGCGCCATGAACCAACTTGCCGCCGGGAGCTCCGGCCTGACCATGGACGGCGTTCCGCTGGCGGCGCTCGCCGGGGAGTTTGGCACCCCCGCGTATGTCTACTCAGCGGCCACGCTTCTCGCTCGATACCGGGAAATGGACCTGGCGTTTGCCGGCATCCCGCACCGGATTCTTTACTCCGTCAAGGCGAATTCCAGCCGGGCCCTGCTCTCCCTGCTGGCCCGGGAGGGGGCCGGGGCGGATGTCGTCTCCGGCGGTGAGCTTATCCGGGTCCTTCGAGCCGGCTTTTCCCCCGGGCAGATCGTGTTTGCCGGCGCCGGGAAAACCGACGCGGAGCTCACGGCCGCCATCGACGCCGGCATCGGCCTGATCAACATCGAGTCGGCCGGCGAACTCTCCCGGCTCGAACGACTGGCCACGGCTCGCACGATCCCGATTGCGCTGCGGGTCACTCCGGAGATCGTCGGCGGAACCCACCACTACACGGAGACCGGGACCGGGGCGACGAAGTTCGGCGTGCCGGCCGCGCAGGCACTCGAACTGGCCGCCGGTCTCGTCGAGCGCGGTAAGGCTCTGGCGGGCCGGGGCGTGTCGCTGGTTGGCCTCCATGTCCACTTTGGTTCGCAGATCACGAAGCTGGCTCCCTTCGTCGAAGCGGCCGGGCGACTTCGCGAACTGACCTTGCTTGCCCGGGGACGGGGTGCGGACATCCGGTTCCTCAACATGGGGGGGGGCCTCGGAATTCGCTATGAGGACGAATTGCCGCCGACGCCGGCCGAACTGGCCGCGGCCGTGATTCCCCACTTTGCTGACCTCGGCGTTGAGCTCCTCCTCGAGCCGGGTCGCTGGATCGTCGCGTCGGTGGGCCTCCTGCTTTCTCGCGTCATCGATGTCAAGACGACCGGCGACGACACGTTCGTCATCCTGGATGCGGGAATGAATGACCTGATCCGCCCGGCGCTCTACGGTGCTCACCATGAAATCATCCCCGTGACTCCCCGGCCGGGCGTGGAGCGGGAGGTGGCCATCGTCGGCCCGATCTGTGAGAGCGGTGATTTTCTGGCGCGAGCCCGGCGAATGCCGCCCCTTCTGCCGGGAGATCTGGTGGCAATCCGGGATGCCGGGGCCTACGGGTTCAGCATGGCCTCGAACTACAACAGCCGCCCTCGGCCGCCCGAGGTGCTGATCGAGGGAGGGGTTGCCCGCCTCATCCGAAGACGCGAAACGATCGAGGACCTGGCCGCCGGCGAACTCGACTGATCATTCCCGCGCGAGGACGAGGACACTTCGGCCCGGAGCCGAAATCTCACCCCGGGTGAAGCGCCGGACCGGCAGGGGTGCATCGTCTACCGTTATCCCGTCCACGATCGTGACCCAGTTCCCATCGGGGAGCGGCACCCGTCGTTGCTCTCCGGCCGGATTGAAGAGGATGATCGCGGCGTTCCACGCGTCGCTGGTGTTACCTCGGTCGATCCGCGCGGCCACCACGGGTACCGGGACCGGAAGGTGCAGGTCGTCGTCCAGCCAGAAAAGTGTTCGGGGCGCTCCAGTTCCACCGGTCTGCCGCAACAGGGGATGCGCCCGCCGCAGACGGATCAGATCCCGATGCCACCGAAAAACTTCCAGGTGATGGGCTTTTCGCGACCATTCGATGCGGTTGACGGCGTCCCCGAGGTTGTAGGAGTTATCCACCCCCTGTTTGGTGCGGAGGAAATCCTGGCCGGCGGAAAGAAAAGGAATTCCCCGGGCCAGGAGGACAGCCGCTCCGGCCATCCGGTGGAGTCGCACCAGGGCCACCTCATCACCCGAAACCTCCGCCGCGATTACCTTGAGACGGTCCCACAGCGTCTGGTTGTCGTGGCACTCGACGTAGTTGACCGATTCGAGGGGGGAGTCGGCGAAATCGTGCAGACTCCCCTCGAGGCCCCGACGAAAAGCGCCGCCGTGGCCACCGCTCACCAGGAAAGCGTCGCGGCCGGAGCCGGCATCCCCTTTGATCGCGTTCCGGAAATGATCGTTGAAGACGGCGAATCCCTGTCCCCGCTGCGATCCCTTCACGGTGGGCGCGATCGGAGTCGGGCCGGCCGTCCACGGCTCCCCCCACAAAAAGATGTCGGGCCGGATGGATCGAAGCTCGCGAACGATCATTTTCATCGTGTCGAGATCGATCAGCCCCATGAGATCAAACCGGAATCCATCGATGCCGTACTCCGTCACCCATAGCCGCAGCGCATCGAGGATGAAACGTCGGGCCATCGGCGCTTCCGTGCGAAACTCATTGCCGGTGCCCGAGCCATTCCAGGAGGATCCATCGGCGTGAAGCCGGTAGTAGTAGCCCGGTGCCAGCCCCTCGAACGAAAAGATCTTGTCGGGTGGCATCTCGGCGGTGTGGTTGAAGACCACGTCCATGACCACCTTGAGGCCCCGCCGGTGGAGTGCATCGATCATTCGCTTCAGTTCGTCGATGCGCTCGTCGCCGTCCTGGCCTGTGGCATAGGCGCCGTCCGGCACATTGAAATTCACCGGCATGTAACCCCAGTGGTACTCCCCGGCCAACTCGTCGTTTTCGAAATCCTGGATAGGTAGCAGCTGAACTGTATTCGCCCCGAGCTCGAGGATATGGTCGAGCGCCGTCGTCACCGTTGGATTGTGCGGCAGGTGCGTGCCTGACTCGGAGAGGCCGAGGTAAAGTCCTCGGGCGTTCACCCCGGAATCAGGCGCCATCGTGACATCGCGCAGATGCAGCTCGTACACGACCGCCTCATCCACTCCGAAGGATGGCCCTGGCAAGGGGGGCGGAGTCGGCCGGGTGATGCGGGCGCGACCGTCGTGAGCGGAGACGGCGCGGGCGTAGGGATCAATGAACTCCCGATCGGGATGAAAGCGCGGGTCGGGTCCATCGACGCGAAGCGTGTACCAGGCACCGCTCCGATCGCCGGGAAGCTCCACCAGCCACGTTCCCCCGGCCTCTCGAGTCATCGCAAAGCGGGTGGCCACGCCGCCGCGAGGTTCCCGGTACAGGCAGAAATCCACAGTTGCCGCCGTCGGGGCGAAGACACGACAGATGGTGACCCCGGTGCCGGGAACGGCGCCGAGTCTCCGCTCGCTTCGAAATTCCGGTCGATCAAGGAGATGTCGCGGCCAGACAAGGCCGGGTCGGACGCCCCTGGCCAACACGGTGAGCGGCGCCACCGGGCCGGAGTCGAGGTCGATGCCAGGATCGAGGCCCAGCCGTACTCGGAAGGCGCGGTTCCCGATCCATGAATCGCCGGGGGCCGGCACCGCGCTGGTCACTGGCAGGGGCCCCCGTGGTGAGTCGACAAGGAAATTCATGGCGAGCATGGCATCGGGATCGACAGGGTGATACAACTCGACCAGCAGTTCGTCCGGTTGGTCGATGAATCCGCCGACGACGAACGGCGTGGTGTCGGGGCGCTCGTGGTCCCAGCCCGACCGGCGGGCCATGACCCAGATTTCGGCCGGGTCGTCCGGGTGCCAGATTCGATCGGATCCGTCCCGCGCTTCCCAGTGGTTTCGGCGGGGAAGAAAGCCGATCGGATCGAGGCGCCCGTCCGTTTCAACAAACGCCGACGGGTCCACTTCGAAGAGGAGGCCGAAGTCGTCCTGCCCGGCGGACACCACCTCACGTCCGCGATCGTGAGTCGCGCCGTTCCAAACCCACAGGCTCCAACCGGTGTTGTCCCGTTCCGGTCGGTGATAGTGAATGAGGAGCCGGAGCTCCGGGCGTTCAATCGCCATCTGTCGTACCCTCGCTCGCATGACAAAGCCCCGACGACAACCCGCTGAAGTATCCCGAAGCGAGCGCCTGGGCCGGCTCGAAATCCGGGTGGATAGGGAAGGGATCAAGCTGATGGCGCACGGCACTCTCTACGCGGTACTTCCGCCGACACCCGAAGCCACGCCGCCTCCATGGCTGGCGCTCGCCGCGGCCCCCTGGATCCCGGAGGGGGGGCTTCTCGATCACCCGATCGGGTTGCTTGGGTACGGTGGCGGCACCGTGGCCCGCCTGCTCCGGGGGGCCTCCCCGAAGGTCGAAATCGTCGGCGTGGACCTCGACGCGGAGGTGCTCCGGCTGGGGCGTCGTCATCTCAAGTCGGCCGTTCGCGGCGTCACCATCGAGCAGGCCGAGGCCCGTGAGTGGCTGGCGCGCCCCGGGCCACGATTTGGGGCCATCCTCGACGATTTGTACGCGCCAAAAGGGGGGTGGCTGGCTCGCCCGGCGGATCTCGTGGATGTCCCCGAGCTGGCGAGGCGGCGCCTTGTTGCGGGGGGCGTGTACGCGGTCAATTTACGCTCCCCGTCGGGGCAGGTGGAAAAACAAATCATGATCCGAATCCGTCGGGCATTCCGCCAGATCCGAGTCATCCATACCCTTGAATACGCTCACAAGGTGGTCGTGGCCACGGATCGACCAATCCATGCCGGGGCGTTGAAGTGGGCCCTTTCGCGACTGCTGGAACCAACCGCTCGGCATGATAGTCTTTTGGGCCGCCCAGGATTCGGTAGCCCGCGGATGCTTGGGTTTCGGCCGATGCGTCGCCTGCCTCACCATTCGAATCGCCATAAGACTTGATCCCGGCGGCCACCGCCAGCAACCATGGAGACTAACTTGTCTAAGCGCTGGATCATCGGATTGATCGTGGTAGTCGGCATGGCTGCCGGGGGCTGGTTTTTGACCCGCCCCCGGACAAAGCCGCCCGAGTACCGTACCGCCCGGGTCGATCGGGGAAGCATCATGGCCCAGATAACGGCCACCGGCACGTTGAAGCCGGTGACGATGGTCCAGGTCGGCAGCCAGGTATCGGGCACGATCCAGTTGCTCCACGCGGACTTTAACTCGACGGTCCGAAAAGGCCAGGTCGTGGCTCAGCTCGACCCCTCGTTGTTCCGCTCGCAGCTCGCTCAGAATGATGCGAATCTCTCCCGCGCCATGGTCAACGTCAAGGACGCCGACCGCACTTTTGCGCGGTCAAAGGAACTCCTGGCCCGAAATCTCATTTCGCAGTCGGAGGTTGACGCCGCCGAAGCCGCCCTGGATCGCTTTCGCGCCGAAGTCCGCCAGGCCGAGGCCACGGTGGAGCAGTCCCGCGTCAACCTGCGCCACACGACCATCAAGTCACCGATCGATGGCGTGGTTGTCTCCCGCAGCGTGGATGTCGGGCAGACGGTGGCAGCCAGCCTTTCCGCCCCGGTCCTCTTTGAAATCGCCAACGACCTGGCGGCCATGCAGGTTGAAGCCTCCATCGATGAGGCCGATATCGGCCAGATCAAGGCAGGGCAGCCGGTCACCTTCTCCGTCGACGCGTTTCCGGATGAAAAATTTGCCGGCGTCGTTTCCCAGACCCGACTCCAGCCGATCACGGTGCAGAACGTCGTCACCTATACGACGGTGATCGCCGTGGCCAATCCCGAGCTCAAACTCCGGCCCGGCATGACCGCAAACGTATCCGTGGAGGTGGCCCGCCGGGACAGTGCCCTCCGTGTTCCGGTGGCGGCGCTGTCGTTCCGTCCAGCCGAAGTTCGGGGTGGATCGAGCACCAGCCGGGGTGGAGCCGCCAACGCGGCGGCCCCTCCCGAAAGTGGGAAGAGCGGGGGAACCGCCGGCGGGCCGGGGGGGCGGCGCAGCGCCCCGGGCGGCACGGGGAGCGGATCGGCT
>Ga0163152_10006047_pt1 | contig 13881 bp, 8 predicted proteins | sample OliLakLV19MP8IB2_FD_148635 | JGI IMG/M metagenome (GOLD analysis project Ga0163152, IMG submission 148635) | Freshwater microbial mat bacterial communities from Lake Vanda, McMurdo Dry Valleys, Antarctica - Oligotrophic Lake LV.19.MP8.IB-2 | ecosystem: Environmental > Aquatic > Freshwater > Lake... | reverse complement strand
ATTGTAGATGTGAATAATTTTAAGATTTAGTATGGAGAATAAATATCATTACGCTTTAGGGCGTAGAAAAACAGCCACCGCCACAGTTAGATTATTTCCTGGTAAAGGGGATTCTGTTGTGAACGAGAAAACTTTTGAAGCTTATGTACCAAGTGTTAGCGATCGTGCCGATATTTTAACTGTATTCACTGTAGCTGGTTTAGAGTCTGATGCTTTTTACTTTACATCTAAAGTAGTTGGTAGCGGTCCAAAATCACAAGTTGGCGCAATTAAATTAGGCTTAGCTCGCGCTATTGTTGAATTCGACGGTGAAACTAAAAAAAGTTTAAAAACAGTTGGTCTACTTACTCGTGACCCACGTATGGTGGAACGTAAGAAACCAGGTTTACGCAAAGCTCGTCGTGCTGAACAGTACTCAAGACGTTAGTAAAAATTACTTCAGTAGTTAGCACATTTCTCGCTTGACATTCAAACGCTTTCCCTGCATGCTATCGTAGGTTATCCTGCCCAAGATGCGTAAATTTTTTTGGATTACAATCATTGCTGTAGCCTTAGTGGCGCTTGCTTTTATATCGCCATGGCGTCAAATTAGATTTGATTTCGCCGGCTTATTTGGCTTGCAGCAACAAGAGAAAACCAGTGGCTTAGTCGTGTCTTCTTTTGCCGGTAAGATTAACGTATACATCGACGACAAACTAGAAGGCAATGCTACTTCAGACACACCGCTAGTTTTGCCTAAAGTAACTCCCGGTGATCGATTGTTAAAACTAGAGCGTGAAACTACAGTTCCTTTGGCGTATATGACATATAGTAAGCTAGTTGCTTTCTTGCCCGGAAGTGAAGCGCAGATAAGCTATGAATTAGGTCCAAGCCCAGAGTTTTCTGGTGGGCATTTAATTTACGTTGGTGGTACACCCACCTCCGATAAAGCTAACCTTAGATTAAATGTAAAAGCCAATACTAGCGACGTTGAGGTGTTCATCGACAACGGCTCTATAGGGAAATTACCGATTAATTCCTATCAATTACCAGTAAAGTCGCAGTATAAACTAGAGTTAAGAAAAAATGGCTACGAAACCCAATCGTTTACGATTTTGCCAGAGGTACAGGCTGACCGTGATAAATTAGGTGGTTTAGATTTAATGGTAGAGGTAGATTTATTTTTGCAGCCAATTAAAGTGAACTTAGAGGTAAATTAGTATGTCGGAATATTTTAGAATTAGAAATACAGTTAAGTACCCAACTTCGTTGGTAGTGAATGCGGGCTCTAATCTGGGTTTAGAAATTGCTAATGCCCTTTTAGAACAGGGCGGTTACGTGATTTTAGTCGATGTTTTAAGTGAACAAAACCTGCAGACAATATTTAACCGTTTAGGTCAACATTCGTTGTTTACTTTAATAGATTACGCCGCGGTTCCGCATTTAGAAGAAGACTTGCGTCGCCTTGATTATGTCTTTTACCTGCAGCACGAATATCAAGATGTAAAAGCAAGTCTAAGCTCGCAACAGTTTTTGCGCTTAAGTAATTACATTGATAGCACAATGAAGTTGGCGGCCAAGTTTCAGGCTAAGTATTTGTTGGCAACTTCTATGGCCACCCATCAACTGGCGTATCTTAGCCAAGATATGCAAGTCGAAAATGCCACAACTCGCAAAGTGGCTACGTATAATCCGGTGGAATTACAAAGATATGCTGAAAACATCTGTTTAGAATATGTAACTGACTTAAGTTTGAACGCCAGAGTGGTCAGATTGGCAGAAGTGATCGGTAAAGGAGTTGATTTCTTAAAACAAAGCATGTTCAATAAAATCGTGTTGTCTACCGCTGCGGCACAAGAAATTGTATTACCAGGAGATGGTTTAGATAGTGAGTACTACGTGAGTGTAATGGATTCAGCTTACGCAATTGTTAAAGCTCAATTCAGCAAAGATACTAGTGGCAATATATATTCAGTGGCCTATGAGCATCCAGTTACTGCATTATCAATTGCTTATCGATTACAAGATTTAGAACCGACAGCAGGTCAAATTATTTTCGATCAAGACCAGCCATCGCAGGCAAATATTAGGTTATACCGTCCTGCAAATTCGTTAAGCGATATCGGTTGGAAACCAAATGTTAATTTAGACGACGCGCTAAAAGATTCACTCACCTCGGCCAAACAATTTTTGCTGCAAGCTCAAGACGAAGAGCTAACCGCTACTCTAGGTGATGGAAGTCCAATTCTACGTAGAATTCGTGAGTTAGTGAGTGCTGCTAAAACTAATCATCAAGAAGATGAAACTGGGGATTCAGGTCCTGTATCTAGGCTGATTGCTCAGCGTAGGTCCCAACAAGCTCAGCAAGAAAATTCACTGATCCAAGCCGACAATTATATTAAAGTAAAGCAAAAAGATCGCTCAGTAACTTCGTCAGAGAAGTTTAATAATTGGGCCTGGAATGTTCGAAATTATTTAGCCGATAAGTTTAGTTTCTTGAAAAATCTTACCCCAACTGAATTTGTGGGAGCAATTATGCTGTTAGTGATTGCTGTAATAGTCTATCTCGGAGTGATTTCTCCAGGGTTAGTATTTTTGCGTAATCATTTAGCCTTAAACGAAGATCTTGTGGCATTAGATTCAGCCGTGCAAACTAAAAATATTAGTCTGGTTGTGGATAAATTGAATCGCATTCAACCGGCACTAAAAGAAAATATGGAAATTTTAGCTCAAACCAGATGGGCATTAGACTTAGTAGGCTTATCGAGTGCTTATCAAGATCTATCAAATAAACTTACTGCCCAAAATAGCCAATTATCCAGTGCCGCGCGCTTAGGCAATAGCTTAAAATCTATTGATATTTATTTGAAAAATTACCAAGCAAATCTACGAAGTCGTATTTCAAATGATAACTATCTGAATTTAACTGCAACAGTTGGCTACGCAGCCGAGCTAAGTAGTTTAACTCAGGAAATTGCCGTTGTTGAAGCTAGCAAAGAGCGGATTCAAAGCGCCCGTAGCCAATTACTAACTAACATTACCGGCTGGCCTAATTTCGTATCAAATTATTATGCCAAAACTGCTCAAGGTATTAATGCTGGCGTTGATCTAATTTATAGTTATTCAGATTTAGCAGGCTATGCACCAGAAATGCTGGGAATTGGCCAGGCAAAGAACTATTTGATCGCTGTGGTTGATAGCTCTCGTCCTATGCCAATTGGTGGCGAAATCGCCACTACAGCTGTATTAACTATGCAAGATGGGGCGATTGTAAACGCTCAAGTCCAGAATTTTGAAAATATCTCTGTTGAGACATTAACTTTGGCGCCATATCTGCAAGATGAAGTTAATCTGATGCGCTTTAACCCGGCAAACAATTTCCTACTAAAAGATTTGGCATATATTCGCCGCTTCGAAGATTTTGCATCAGCAGCTAAAACAGAGTGGGGAAGACGTACAAACTTAAACATCGATGTAGTATTGGTACTTGATTTACAAGCACTTGGTGACTGGGCGCAAGTATTAGGTGGCGTGGTAGTGGAACAACAGTTACTATCTAATAACGATTTACCAAGGGCGTTAGACTTATTGCAAGCTGGAAATAATACTTCTCAAAGAAGAAACGATTTGATTTCACAGTTTACAGCTAACGTGATTGAACAATCGACTGCTAGTTGGAAAACTAATTTCTATAAGATATTGGCTAGTTGGGCAGCCAGTTTTTCTACAAACGACTTACATATTCAAGCTACCAACTTAAAGTTGCAAAAGCTATTAGATAACTTGAAGCAGATTAATCCACCAGCAGAAAATGCCGACGTATATACGCAAGTCTATCTGATAAACGACAGACGCACTAACGTGAACTTAAGTTTGCCACGAGTAGACATGCTCCAAATATTAGGTATAACCGATGCACTTAGTTTTCAAACACAAAATTACTATGTAAAAATTCCAACCGCCACTGGTTTAGACCACGTAGGTATTTGTGTGGGTAAATCTATCGCTCAATTTCAGGTTCAAAATGTCCCAAACGATCGAATTAGAACTAACCGTGGTCGCTCTGTAGATTGCTATATCTTAGACCTAGTCAGTGAAACGGAAGTCATTGCTGCATGGACTAGCACCCCGATTGATTTGCAAGCCTCCACAGAGTATAATTTCACTGTTGGAATCGGAAAAAATACTGGTCTAGATATCACTGCCGATCTAGAAATTAATTACCCAAACAGATTTAACTTAACATCTGTTAAGCCTTTATTGGATCAAGAAGTCGGAAGGCTACTTTCCAAGCTAGTATTACGGGCTGATCAAACAATAGAATTAGAATTTAAAACACAATAATGGCAAAAAAAATAAATAGCAATCAAGATGCTGATACTTTAATAGTTACTCCAGAAGGCTTTGCGTCTATGGAGACCGAGTTAGCCGAACGTAAGTTAAAGGCTGAACTTAATGCTAAAGAAATAGATGAGGCTAGAAGTTTAGGCGATTTAAAAGAGAACACTGCATACCACGAAGCTATGCAGGTTAAGGACATGAACGATGCACGCATAGATGAGCTAGACTATTTAATGAGCATTGCCCAAATTGCTCAGAATCAATCGAAAACAGTATTAGGTATTGGTTCAACTGTGGAATTGGAAAGACAGGATACAAAAACAAAACAAACTATCACATTGGTTGGAAAACAAGCTTCCCAAGAGGCCGATCCATTGAGTGGCAAGATTTCCATTGACTCACCATTAGGTAAGGTCTTGAATGGACAATCTGTGGGTGCAGAAGTTGTGGCTCAGTTACCACGCGGCCCTGTAGCATATAAAATTCTAAAACTAGTGTAAGCGCGCGCGCTTTCCCCTATAATAAAGGGATGGAACCACATCCCGTTCCCAAAAATGTATTAAATGTAGACTTTAAGTTGTTTGGATCGCTTAGTGTCAAACAGTTTTTTAAGGTAGTAGGTGTGTGCGGTGTTGGCTTACTACTATTTGCTTTACCAATTCCAAAATTAGTAACTATTCCAATTATTGCAGTAGTGGTAATTTTAGGTCTTCTAGCTGCTTTGATTCCTAGTTTTCAGGTTAGATTATTTGGGTTTTTGCGAGCTTTATTTGTGTCACCTCAATATGTGTGGAAGAAAGAGCAATTGCCACCAGAAGTATTGCAAAGGCAGCAGCAGCAGGCAATTGAGTCTACCTCTATTTCTAAAGTTGCTAAAGCCAATGCTACACCTTCCCTAACTAGATTAAGTATCGATCAATTAATCGACGCCAAAAATTTAGCACAAGGTGTTGATGAAAACACCGAAGACCTCTTAGATTTAACCGCGACTGAATCTGCTGGTTTTGAGCGCTATTACGCAGAAGAATTTGCCAATAGTAAACCTGCGCGGGCTTCAGGTACTCAGCGTTCATTAGCTGCCGGGAATACTCAGACTGTCGCTCCAGTAACTAAACCTATTAAAAGTTTCAGTAATTTAAATCAAGCTGTGACTAATTTAGCTAATAACCAAAACGTAGCTACAAATTTTGACGCAGCCAAAGCTGCATTGAACCAGTTAATTCCGGTATCACCCGATCAACCGCGTCGATATATTTATGGAATTGTAGTGGATAAAAATGAAGTAGCAATTGCGGCGGCTACTGTAACTTTATTAAACGATATGGGCCAACAAGTAGAACCACAAACGATTTCGGCTAGCGATGGCAGATTTAGTTTAGACATTACTGGACTAGTGTTTGGTAGTTATGTGATGAGGATTTTGCATCCACGTTTCGCCTTTTACGATTTCCGAGTAAACTATGATGATCAGAAGCTGCCGGCTTATAAATTTAAGGCGCGGCAATAATCAGTAACTAATATGGGAATTTTTGACGCACGCCAAATAAGCACACAACAGCACTTAGATATCGAGGATATTCGCGATAATTTGGTGGTGTTAAAAGATGGCACTGTGTCTTTAGTGCTAGAAACAACTTCTGTGAACTTTGACTTATTAGCAGGTCAAGAGCAACAATCAAGCATCGCAACTTTTGCAGGACTATTAAATTCATTAAATTTCCCCATCCAAATTGTGATCAGTACCCAAAAAACAGATACCAGCAAGTACTTAGAGCTTTTAGAGGAATATAAATTAAAGCAGAAAAACGATGCCTTAAATCAACAAGTGAATATTTATCAAGAATTTATTTCAAATCTAACAACAACATCGGTGATTCTAAATAAACGTTTCTTTGCAATTGTGCCGACTACCAATATGCCTTTGATTACGAAATCAAGCCCATTTAAAGGTTTATTTGGTAAAGAACAAAAAATTGTAAATTTAGACCAATTAATGGTGAAAGCAGATACAGAACTGTCGCCTAAACGTGATCATTTGATAAAACAATTTGGGAATATGGGCTTAACTGCTCGTCAATTACAAAATGATGAATTAATTAAACTATACTATGCAATCTACGAGCCAGACAAAGCTGGTTTGGAAGTGATGAACGTCCGCGAAGACGACATTGAGGGCGCATTAGTAGGAAGTAAAAAATAATATGGCACTATTTGGACTTATACCAGACAAAAAAACGACGAGTACCACAGCTAGTGTAGCTGCGGCTAAGCAAGTCACCGACGAAGATTTTGCCGTGCAACAATTTGCTCAGGGGTTAGTTGATGTGAAAGATATCATTGCACCGTCGGCAATTGAAGTAGATTTTAATCATATGATTATTGGCGGCAAATTTTTCCGTTCATTTTTTGCCATAGACTATCCACCATATGTGGGCCCAAACTGGCTGTCTCCCCTAATTAATTTTGAATACCCAGTAAACATTAGTACTTTCTATTATCCGCGCGAAACTGGAGAAATCCTAAAGAGTTTGAAGCGTAAAGTTGCAGAAATGCAGGCTACATTAAGTTTGCAAGCCGATTCTGGGCAACAGCCAGATCCAGTTTTACGTAAACAACTAAGCGACGCACTGGATTTGCAAGAGCAATTAGCTGCCGGCAATGAAAAGTATTTTCAGTACGCTTTGTACATGACAATTTACGCCGATACATTGCAGGAATTAGAAAAAATTACTAATAACTTGGAGTCCACCATGGCAGCCATGGGTGTAACAATTAAAGTAGGTACTTTGCAGCAAGAAGAGACTTTTCAGAGTACTTTACCTTATGGACTAGATAAGATTGACCAGTGGCGTAATATGGACACTACATCTTTGGCCAGTACTTTTCCGTTTGTCTCTGCGGAATTAACTATGGAAAAGGGCGTATTGTACGGCGTTAACTTGCATAACCGTAGCTTGGTAATTTTCGATCGGTTTTCGCTTCCAAATGCTAACTCTGTGGTATTTGCATCATCTGGTGCTGGTAAATCTTTTGCCGTGAAATTAGAAGCTTTACGCTCATTAATGCTAGGTGCCGAAATTATTATCATCGACCCAGAAAAAGAATACGAGAAACTAGCTGTGACTATTGGTGGCGAATATATTTCGTTCTCTCAAGATGCTTCGCAAAAGTTAAACCCGTTCGAATTAACTGGCTTATTTTCTCAAGATGAAGATGAGCTGCGCTTTAAAATTCAATCGGTTGCCGGCTTAGTCAGATTAATGTTGGGTGGTATTTTAAAGCCTGAAGAAGCGGCTATTTTAGACAGAGCTTTAATTCTGACCTACAAAGAAAAAGGAATCACTCCAGACCCGTCTACACATCAAAATATCCCGCCTTTGTTGGAGGATTTGTATAAGATTTTGAACTCCATGGCCGAAAACGAAGCCCACAACATGGCTTTGCGTTTAGAAAAGTTTGTACGCGGTTCTGGCGCTGGTATTTTCGATCAACGATCAAATGTAGACTTAAAAAATGCCTTTACGGTATTCTCGATTCGGGATTTAACAGACGAACTAAGACCTTTGGCAATGTACACAATGCTGGACTTTATTTGGACTAAAATAAAACGTGACCGTAAACGCCGATTATTGATTATCGACGAAGCCTGGTTGATGATGCAATACGAGGACGCAGCTAAATTTGTATATTCAATTGCTAAACGTGCGCGTAAATATGGCTTAGGGTTAACGGTAATTAGTCAAGACGTAGAGGACTTTTTGGGCTCTTCCTATGGAAAAGCCGTTGTCAGCAACTCTTCGATGCAAATTTTACTAAAACAAGCGCCAAACTCATTAGAAAGACTACAAACAGTTTTCAATTTAACTGATGGAGAAAGACAATTTTTGCTATCTGCAGGAGTCGGAGAAGGAATTTTCTTTGCCGGCAGAAATCATGTAGCTATTCAAATTTTGGCCTCCGAAAACGAATACAATATTATAAATACAAACCCCACAGAGCTAGCGTCGTCGCAAGCAAGTAAAAATGAACCAGCTACTTTTTAATTCCGATTTAATAATTGTGATCCTGGCTATCGCGGGAGTAGTTGTATTAGCTCTGATTGTGGCTTTAGTTGTGCAGTCTCGCCGCGTACGTGATTTACAGGAAATCGTACGGCCTAAGTATGGATTTTTAGGAAAGCCGATCATGGCGATGGCCATTTTTGGCGGCTTACTTGGCGCAGTTTTACTCACTTATAACGCTACTTTACGACCAGTAGACAATGTAATTGTGAATGCTGATAAGAATTTAGTTACTGTGGTTAATACACGCGTAGTTACGAAGTTACAAAACGAGAGTTTAATTGAATTTAAAACCTTGCCAAGTGTCGACGAGGTGGAATGGGGAGTGAGCGGCGATGAATTTGATATTTATTGGACTGTGACTGGCCCTGTTTCTTTTAGACAAATTGAATTAGCTCGCAGCCGCGAGTTGGTTAGTAAATTCAGTAAGACTTTGCCCAAAGGTAGATACGAGATTGTGTTAGAAGTGTTCTTTGCCGATAGACGGTTTGAGAAAAAGCAAATTTTGCTAGTGGAGTAGAGGGGTGTTTCTAGATCCTGGTTTTAAGTACTAGTTCTAAAGGTTGGTTTGAAGGAATTAATGATTTGAGGTGCATACTATTTTAAAAAGATTTTGTAGTTAACCGGAGATAAATCAACATCTCGGTAATTTGAGCGACAGCCTTGCCAACACCCCATAGTAATTTTCTAGTAAATAAGTGTAAATTTTGCGCTGCGGTACAAAGCGTAAAATTTTTGTTTACCCTATACTTTCCCCAAATCAAGAGTAGTTAACCGACATAAACGTTGGTATGACTTGTGCAAATTTATACATCATTTCTACTCTTGAATCTTAATTATCTAGTCTTATCAATATCAGAAAACTTGTTAAAAAAATTGCTTGCATTCAGTTAGTATTTTACGTACTAACTATTTTCGCCCCTTTTAGTAGTGTTTTGCCCAAAATATACGCCGATGGTCCAGTTCCTGGTTTGGATTGTGGAAACTATTGGGGCAGGGCGTATACCGGTCTGGAATGCTATATCCGTGGAATCTTAGCGCCCGTGTCTGTTGGTAGCGAATATAGTGCTAATTGTGTATCCGTTAACGGAGGATGGATAACGCACGCAATTCGATATTCTTCTGGGGCTAGATTTAGATTTTGTTTTGGCAGTGGACATTCGCACTCATTAACTGGCCAAGAAGTGATTCAAAAAGTACGCTATACATCTAGCGTGAATTTTGTGGTTTTAGAATCTTTGCAAAGTTATGCTAACTATAATCAAGCTCCTTCGCAGCCAAATCTGATCCGGCCCCAAAACGGCTGGGAATTAGGCCCCAGAACTAACGGCACATATGCTGGTATCAACTGTGAGTCTAATGGAATTGGCTCCGGATGCACTGTGGAATTTAACTACAGCATAAATGATCCTGACTACGCTCAATATATTAGTTCAGACTTTCAAATCCAGAATCAAACCAATGGCTCGAATAGAAACTTTTCCGATAATAGGCAAGCTACATTTACCAATACTTTGAATTTGGCAGATGGTAACTGGAGATGGCGTGGAATAACCAGCGATACTTGGTCAAATTCTGGCTGGACTGGATATCGCACTTTTGTGGTAGACACTACAGCTCCAAGCGTTCCTGTAATTAACTTAGAGCCTACATACACAACTAGTACCCAAAACCAGATTGTGTTGAATGCGGCAACCGACAATCTGATTGGCGGCGTTCAATACCAGCTGGAGGTGAGCGAACTGCCTGATTTCAGTAACGTAATTAATACTTCTGGCTGGATTGATGCCACTAATTTCACCTTTGCATCTTTAACCGACAATACCACCTACTTCTACCGCTCTCGTTCTCGTGATAGCTTACACAACATATCTAGCTGGTCTACTGCAGTTACTTCCACTCAAGATGCTACGCTGCCTTTAGTTGAGAATATAGCTGTCACTACCGAGCGAATTTCTCCTCAAAATCTAGATTTAGTAGTTGATTCAACCACATTTACGGCGCAAGTAACGGAGCAGTATCCAAATCAGGCTAAATTAAAGATTACCAATCCAAGTAATGTTTTAGTTCGTGAGCTGGTACAAGATATTAGTGCTGACGGCTTAGTCCAACAGTTGTCCTTTAATTGGGACGGCAAAAACACAGCTAATACCTTTGTGTTAGACGGTGCCTACAATCTAGTACTAGAAGTAACTGATTTAGCTGGCAATATTGTGAGCTCAAACGCCCAAATTGTTGTAGTCGACAATACTCCAGCCAACTTTCAATTCTCTAATCTCACAAACGGCGGCTGGCTAAACAGCCTAAGTTTTAACGCCGCTGGTCAAACCGAAGCTTTAGCTGTGGCTACTCTAAACGTGTTACCAGTAAACGAGAATATCAGTTTGAATATAGATGGCTTGGGCCTGTTTAATCAAATTGTTAACTTAAACTTAGGCGAAAATACCCTGGCCACACAGGTGCAAGATAGTATCGGGAATACTGTCAGCTACCAAACTAAAATATATCTAGAACAAGCAGCTCCCCAAACTACAATTACTACACCAAACGGCAATACCAATAGTCGAAGACCTGTAATATCTTTGGACTTAAACGATTCTGGTAGCGAAATAAATTCCCTCAACTACATTTCTGGTATCAATCCAAATTCCATATATTTAAGTGTTACGCACGCCTCGCAGGGTGAACTAGTACTAGTAAACGAAGGTGTAAATATTCAACCCTCCCTTGGTGCAATTAGCAATGACTGCGTTGTCGAGAATAGTATTGGGACAAACTACAAGCCAAGCTGCTCTTACAATTACACCTTTAACGCCGATCTAACTCCAGATGGTAACTATACAATTACTGCTAGAGCTCGTGATATTTCCGGCAACCAAAGTAGCAACGCCTCAAATGCCTTTGTCTTAGACTCTAATACTAGTTTAAGTGTTGCAACGCCAACTAACGCCCAAAGCTTTAACTACTCAAATATTCAAGTCAACGCTACCGCCGAAGCTGGTGCAGTTGTAAAAGTATTCGTAGACGATCTAAACGCTGACCTAGCCGCTGAAAGCTTTGAATTTGTGATTGCCGATACCATAAATGGCGATTACACAGTTAATAATTGCCGGGACTCTGTACATCCGAATACCGATGGGATTAAACGCATTTGCGATTTCCAAATTAATAACTTTCAGTTAGAGCGTAAACTCACCGCCGGGGCAGTAAATAATATAATTCATACCCAGATTACGGATACTTTCGGCAACACCCAAAGTATTGATACAGCTGTTAGCGTTGATCTGTTCGCTGTTAACTTAAGTATTGGGGTTAGTAATATCTACTTTTCCCCAAACGGAGACGCTAGACAAGATGGCTTAGAATTTAAAGGTATTGCAACCGACGCCCAAGTACAAAGCTACGCCGTAGAAATCCTAAGTGGCACTAATATCGTCAAATCCTTTACCGGTGGTGGCTCTCTTCCAGGAAACATTGGCTGGGACGGTCGTGGAAACGATGGCCAGTTCTTAAGTAGCGGGGTTTACCAGTACCGCTTAAAGGTAATATCAACCGATGGTGTAGAGTTTTTAACCACACCTCAAAATATCGAAGCCGTAACGCAACTTACAGACAGAGTCGTAATTACCAGTCCTGATACCAATAGTTTTAGTAGTCGCGGCGTAATTAATGTCCAAGGACAAGCGCCAATTGGTAGCATCGTAAAGCTTTGCGACGATGTAATTGGGTTAGCAGACAGCTGTGACTTCGAATTCTCCACCGTAGCCAATGCAACTGGCAGTTTTTCTCTCATCTTGCCTTTGTATAGGTTAGAAAACACCACCAATACCGAACACATAATTAAAGCCTGGGGGGTGGATAAGTATGGCAATCATACAACCTACTCAAACTCCGTAAAAGTCACCGTTACAACTCTTTCCCCATTTGATAGTATCGAAATATTACCTGTGTTTACCGGTGTCAATAACGAAGTAGATTACCAGTTAATTCTTAGTAAATTAGACAATAATTTACCAATTACTCAAGCAGATATTCAATCTCTACGATCAGTTGTATTAAGGTCTAAAGTAAACTCCGGCACAGAGCGAGTCAAGCTATCTTTTGCCGCACTCACTAATTTAGAGGAACTACCAGCTAGTCTGCAACAAACCTACCTAGGTTACATAAATAACGAAGGTGAAACTAAGTTGTACCAATCATACACAGAAGGTGTTACACCAATGCGGCGTTGCGTTGGCGGCAGCTGCACCTGGGACTTCTACTATCCAGTACCACCACAATTAGGCGGCCTGTACGAAGTTAGATTTGAGGGCAAATTAGATGCTGAAATCCAAACACTGTCGGCTGGGTTTACTGTAGATGGCCGTATTCCCACCGCCCCCATGATTTTAGATATTAATAAGCAGGTGGGTGGGCAATTAATTGATACCAATGTATTTGATGGTAAGTTCTACAGTAACAGTTCAGTAATTCAGATTCGAGGTGTCGCAGATCCAGGGGCCGTTGTAAGCGTTAATTCTAACTTAGGGCAAATATGTCAGACAACAGCTAGTAGTGCTGGTATTTGGCAGTGTGTAGTAGATATTTCGGCGGTATTAGGTAGCGCAACTCAAAGCGAATTGACTTTGAATCTCTCAGCTAGCGTTGGGGCTAATACAGTTGTAGCTCCGCAAAACGAATATCTAGTCTACGATATTCAAGCACCCACATTTAATGTGAGTAATTCACCTAATCAATGGCGCCAATCAGGTAGCCTAGTCGAATTAAGTTTAGCTGCAAACGAAATATTAGCCTACAGTAAACACGTAGATTCCGATCGAAATACTTTAGGTAGCCAATGTATTAATGCCACACACGTAATTCCAGTTCTAAATATTGCAGTGCAACTAGGGGCAGTGAACGACTTTGTGTTAACTACAAATAGGCAAAGTGCCAATGGTAGCTTCACAATCCATGGTCTAGCTACAGAGGGTCGATATTGTAACTACTTAGAGGTGGCCGATCTCGCTGGCAACAAGGCTAGTCAAGATATGCAGTGGTTCGTAGACAATACAGCGCCCATAACTCCAAGTATTGAGACGAGTAGTTGGGGAATACATAACGGGATAGGGACACAACCAGGCTACATCGCCCAAGGTAGGTTAGAGCCAGGGTTTGTTCACGAAGAGCCAAATATGTCGGTAGGTGTTTGGGTGGAGCAGTCGTTAAATAGTCAGCTTTACGTAGATACCCAAGTTAATCAAACCCAAGTAGTCCCAAACTCAGTTACTGGGACTTGTAGAGTTAGAGTTAATCCGTTAAATATTGCCTACACAGAGATTGTAATCGATGGTGTGTTGGTGCAATCAGCAACTGAATGTTTGTCGGTATTTAATTACAGTTTTGTATCTGGTGAAAAAGGCTACCTATTCCAAGGCAAAGCAACAGACAATGCCGGCAACACCAGCTTAATCTCAGCGCAACAGCTAGTGTACTACGACAAAACAGCTCCGAGAACGCC
>Ga0163152_10006046_pt1 | contig 13882 bp, 12 predicted proteins | sample OliLakLV19MP8IB2_FD_148635 | JGI IMG/M metagenome (GOLD analysis project Ga0163152, IMG submission 148635) | Freshwater microbial mat bacterial communities from Lake Vanda, McMurdo Dry Valleys, Antarctica - Oligotrophic Lake LV.19.MP8.IB-2 | ecosystem: Environmental > Aquatic > Freshwater >... | reverse complement strand
CTTATAGAGCGGTGTCGTAAGCCAGCCCTCGGAATCGGTTCCTTCCAGGCAGCGATCGACCCAGGACACGAACTCGGCGCGCGTTGCCGCCACGCGCGACATGAACGTTCCGGGCGGGACCAGGGGCCTGCAGCCCGCGGGAACCTGGGCGGCAATCTTCCAGTATTGCTCTTGGCTGTCATCAGCGTACAGCCAGGCGCGGGCCTTGCCGCAGCGCCTTACACTCCTCGGATGGACGACAGTTACGGGCATAGCGAGGCCGCGGCTATGCCTTGGTTGACGCAACCCGTTGCCGTGCCCAGGGTACGAACCGGCGCAGGCCCGCGGTCAAACCGGTGAATGAGTCCAACCCGAGCCGCGCGCGCAGCTGTGAGATGTCGGCGTAGACGCCACTCTGGTCGCCGGGGGTAGAGCCCTCCACGCGCCATCTCATTCCTGGCACTTGCGTGGCAAGCTCCGTCAACAACTGCTCGACGGTCGTGCGCTGTCCCGTGCCGACGTTGATTGCACGGTTTACCGCCTCCTGCCGGGTCGCGGCGCGGTGCCACGCCTCCGCCACATCGTCTATGTAGATGAAATCGCGGAAGCGCGCGAGACTGCCTTTCACTTCAACGCGTCCCGTATCGAGCGCTTGTGCAAGAAAAATGCTGACCATACCCTGCCGCAGGTTACGCATGTCCTGCCCCGGGCCGTATACGTTGAACATGCGCAAGGCGACCCACGGCAGGTAGGTAGCGTGGACTCGCAGATAACCCTCCGCGGCTAGCTTGCCGACGCCATAGCACGATAACGGCTGCGAGGCTTCGCTTTCCACCACCGGTGCGTCAGGCACCGCTCCATATATGGACATGGAACTCGCATACACGAATCGACGCGCGCCGCTTTTGATGCCATATCGAATCAAGGCGAGCGTCGAAATGACATTCTTGTGCAGATCCGAAACCGGATCGTCGAAGCTGATCTCTCCAGAAGACTGGCCTGCGAGATGAAGAATCAGGTCGCAGCGCGCAGGCAGTCGGGCAATCGTTGCGGGTTGCGCGAGATCGCCTTCCACGAATTCGATTCCCTCCGGCACGTTTTCCCGGTAGCCGGAAGAAAAGTCGTCGACGCCGATAACCAGGTGGCCATCGCTCGCGAAGCGCCGCGCCACATGGGCGCCGATGAATCCGCCCACCCCGGTGACGATGACGGTCATGCGGCCGCTTTTCGCAGCACGCCTATCAGCGTGTCGCAGCGACGTGCCTTGACCAGGGCCTCGCGATAGAGGTCTTCGATCTCGGCGCCGAGCACTCCGGTAAAGCGGCCCATCCCACCCGGCTTGCCGTCCCGCGCCCAGATCAGGTGATTGGACAGGTCGTAGCGCTGGTCAAGCAGGATCTCGCAGGGATGCCCGAGGCGCCGCAGCAGATAACCTAGCGACTGCTCGTTGAAGTACCAGTGGTGCGCAACCGACCAGTAGAAACGCTCGAAAGCGGGAATGTCGTAAACGCTGAAAAGCGCATCCGCGGAATTTGGTACCTCGAATACGAGAACCCCGCCGGGTCGGAGCAAGTCGAGCTGGTGGCGCAGGAACGCCTCCGCTTCCGCGATATGCTCCAGCACGAAAAAATGCATGACCAGGTCAAAGCTTGCTCGCGGGCCCAGTTCGGTGCTCATGGTGGCGACGTCATCGAAGCACGGGATACCGCGCGTTTTCACGTATTCGCCGAACACGCCCGACGGCTCGACGCCCACGCAGTCGCACCCTCGATCGGCCAGTGGGTACAGCATGAAGCCCGAAGAGCAGCCGATCTCGAGAACTCTGGCGCCGGGTGCGATGAAACGCTCCAGGTAGCGCATGCGCCGCAGTCGCTGCGCTTCGTTGGCGCGGATATGTCGCTCGGGCTGCTCCCAGCCGCCGGTCGATCCTGCGCGCTCTGCCATAAACCCGGAAAATTCAGCAGCATAGAAGTGCCGTTCCTCCTCAGGCGAAAGCCGCGGCCAGGCGTAGATTGCGCCGCAAGACCCGCAGCCGAAGAATGCCATGCCCGGCTTACCGCCATAGACGTGCGGCGTGACGGCGTGCTGCCGTTCGTGATCCGCCTCGCACAATGGGCATCGAACCGGCAGAGACATGGGTGAGTTACTCCTGCTTGCCGCAGACGAGATCGGACAGGTTCGTCAGGTCCGCGAGGACCGTGACGTCCCCAGGAAACGGGTTATGCGAACCTGCGACCCGACCCACGAATGCGACACCCGCGGCGGCAGCGCCATCGTAATCCGTGCGCGCGTCGCCTACCATCAGCACGCGCCCACGCGCGTAGTTGCCGGCGGTGACTATGCTGCGGATGATGTCCGCTTTGGTGGCTGGTGAGCCGTGCACAGCCTGGAAGTACGCCTTCATGCGGCGGCGGAGGACGATCCGGCGTAACTCGGTCTCCGGCGTTCCGGATGCAATGTAGAGCGGTAGCGTGCTGTGGTGCGCTTCGAGGAACTCGCGTGCGCCAGGCACCCAGGGCCCGGCCGCCACCGCATCTTCTACCAAGCATGAAAACCGCGCGCCCAACTCCGCTGAAACGGCGGCGCTGAGTGTAATGCCGAGAATGTCTTCGTGGTAGTGACGGAACTTTTGATAGCGTGACAGGCCGCCGTTCTCAAGGTGATAGTCCACAACCTGCCTTACCACGTCCGTTCCGTAATGCTCGTAAAGTGCCGCAAAGGCGCGGGTTTTGACGTCAACGGATTCGACCAACACGCCATCGAAATCGAGGATTACCGCATCGTAGCGCGGTCGCCTCATCCTTTCGCCCCGTCATCGGAAACCAGCCAGTCGTCCTCGGCGTGCCCGTCACGGTGTAGCTGCTCATGTATCTCTGCCAGGCAGTCGAGCAATCCCTGGCCCAAATCCACGTAATCGTCAGCTACGAGTTTGTGGCCGACCTTCGGGTTGAATGCGTACGGCGTCATCACGTAGTGGCCGTCCGCGCTCTTGTTGCCAAAATGAAATTCCACGCCTCCAGCAACCATCTCCGAGATCATGCGCAGCAGGTTTTTCACCTGCATGCGTTCCTGCCCGGTGAGAATTATGTGACGGTTTGCGTAATCGGGCCCCAGTAGTCTTACCGATAGCCGCGCCGCGTCAGTGACGTGTATGTATTCCCGCATCGCGTCGCCGCTGCCCGCGTAAGTGATCGAGCGCTTCTCCACCGCCTGACGCAGCAGTTGCCAGATGCCGTTGCGCGAATCGGCGCGGCGGCCGTAGAGCGAGCCGTAGCGCACGATGGTGTACGGCAGACCATAGCGTTCATGGTAAGCCTCCACGAAGCGCTCGGCGGACTGTTTGCTCGCGCGGTAAAACGATCCCGCCTCGGAATAGACATAGACACTGCTCGCGAAGACGAAACGCTGCGCGCCGGCAAGCCGCGCAGCCTCCAGCGCGTGCACGTTCCCCAGCACATTCAGCGCAGCGGTATCGAGGGGACGGTTCTTGGCATCGTCAATGTCGGCGATACCCGCAAAATTGTAGACGTGTTTGCAGCCGCGCGCCGCATCGGCAACCGCGTCCGCATCCATGAGATCGCCTAGACGCATTTCCTGATCGGACCTCAGCCAGGGCGAGGCGATCTGATCGAATATCCGCACGCGCCAGCCCGCACCCGACAGAGCGTCGGCGACGTGGCTGCCGAGAAAGCCGCTGCCCCCCAGGACGAGCACGTTCCCTTGCTCTGTCATACGCTTTCTCCCCGCTTCGGTGGCGGCATCACGCCTTTCTCAACGAGGCCGCGAATCAGGTTAGCCACGGCCTCCTGCTCCATGCGGGTGCGTGATTCCTTTGCATAAGATCCCATATGGGCCGTCAGCACGACGTTCGGCAGAGTCGTAAGCGGCCCGACGTATGGCTCGTTTTCGAAGGTGTCGAACGCCGCGCCACCCAGCTTGCCCGCTTGCAGCGCCGCGAGCAGCGCGACTTCGTCAACCAGGCCGCCGCGCGCCGTGTTGACCAGCATCGCGCCGGATTTCATGAGCGCGATACGTCCGGCGTCGAGCAGATGATAAGTCGCCAGGTCCGCCGCAAGATGCAGGCTCACCACGTCGGCTGTCGCGAGCAGGCTGTCCAGGCTATACGGTAAGACATCATCGACTGCCGCCTTGTATGCGGGGTCGCAGGCAATCACGCGCGCGCCAAAGACGCGCGCGAGCTCGCCTACGCGACGACCGATGCGGCCGTAGCCCACGATGCCGACGGTCTGGGCCGCCAGCAGATTGCCCATGAGAGGCTTCCATCGGCCCGCGCGAATATCGCGGTCAACCTCTGACACTCGGCGCAGCAAATTCAGCATCAACCCCAACGCGAGCTCGGCAACCGCCATGGCAGGCGCTTGGGGCGTGTTGTATACGCGGATGCCCAGCTCGCGGCTGGCGTCGAGATCGACGCTGTCCATGCCGGTACCGCAACGGGAAATTACCTTGAGCGCCGGAGCGGCGGCCAGCACCTTGCGCGAAAGCGGTTCGACGCCTGCTATGACGGCGACGACATCGCCGCGCAACAACTCCAGCGCTTCGGATTCAGAGAGGCGCCGGCCAAAGGGATTGAACGTGACTTCGAAGCCGAGCTGCGAGAGATCCTTCAGATCGGGACTGGCTGCAGCGTCGAAAGAAGACGTTGAAATGAGGATGCGGGGCAATTAGTGTGCAGTCCGTTGCTGTGTCAGACGCCGGCTATGGGGCCCGGCGCGCCCAGATCGAGCAGTGCGACGACAGCCGATTGCGCACGAGGAATTGCTGGAATTCAGCGAGTGTCCGTTCGCCACGATCTATCAGGGTGCGCTCGAACCTGCCGATGACCGCGCCGTGCTCTGCGGCCGCGTTCCTCACGATGTCCGTGTCGAGCTGCCCCGGAGTCTCGATTGCAATATCCGTGAAGCCAGCTCTCTTGAACAGCACCTCGAAGCCGCGCAAGGAAATGAAGTGCAGATGCAGAGGAGGGCAGATCGCATTGGCGCGCTCCCATAGCACCTGGATATCGAAGCCATCGACCGAAAGCGCGGTTAGCACAAGACCGCCCCCTGGCTTTACCAGCCGGAACAGCGATTGCACAAAAACGCCTGCGTCGCGCACGTGCTCGATCACCTCGAAGCACGTCACAAGGTCTGCGCGACCGGCCCAGGCATCCGCTTTCTCGGCGACGGTCTGCAGCACCTCGATACCCTTGCTGTGGCATGCGCGCGCGAACTTCTCCCCCGGCTCTATTGTACAGACGTGCGATTCAGGGTGGGCAAGCTTCCACTCTTCCAGAAAAATGCCATTGCCACCGCCGATGTCCAGCACCACGCGCGGCGTCAGCGCGGCCGCAACGCACATTGCCGTGATGCGCTCGACCCGGGGGCGGAAGATGCGCTCGCGGCGTGCTTCCATCACAGGAGGAAAGAAGACGTCGGCAAAATAGCGGGCGGAGGGCGAATCGCGGTAGAAGCGCTCGAACTCCGGCTGCGCAGGGCGGGGACTCACATACAGAGTTCCGCAGTCGTCGCACTCGACGAATGCGAATCCGCTTTTGCTGAATGCCGGGCTGTGTCGCGACGAGCCGCACGCGGAGCAGGGCACCGGCGCTCGCTGCGCCGGATCGAAGAATGCGAGCGCGTCTTCGCGCGCGAGCCGCAGAAACTCCTGGTACAAATCGGCCGGCCGGATATCGGACTCTTTCATTCCTCTGCTGAAGGGCGCCGAAAGATGAAGTTAAATACATCCTTAAAACGACCTTGATCAAAAGTCGGCGAATGGTATTCGCTCTCAACCCTGAATCCCTCATCCTGCAGGATTTCTACTATTTTCATATCGGCCGGAAGGCTTCTGTTAAGTTCCACTAATACGGACCGAACGGCACTATTCGCAAGCGTTTGCCTAAGTCCGGCGATCACAGCCTCCTCCAATCCATCCACATCGATTTTGATGTGGTGAGGAATTGGAAAGCCGTGCTTCTTGAGGAAATCATCAAGTGCAAAAGCTAGAACGCTTTGGCGAAATGCGGGATGAAAAGCTTTTCGATTATGATCAAGCGGTTCGCCAAAATTATTAAGCGCACCGCCTGCGATAACCTCAGGAAGGTAAAGATGACCAGCTTTTGTCTCATCGCTAAGAGCAATATTGTACGCCTCCACCAAATCTTGTAGATTGTTGGCGTGAATATTGCGGTTGAGCAGGGCGTAGTTTTGTGCCTCGGGTTCGAAAGCCAATACACGATTGCCACGCAGCGCGGCGAAAACGGTGTAAAGACCTACATTGGCTCCGATATCGCAAAAGACCTCATCAGGCGCGAATGACTTAATCCAACCGATTGTATCTGGCTCCTTCGTGAGAAGAGTTTTGGCGCGCCATAGCGTCAACCGGTTGGGGCAGCAATAGCGCACGTTTCGATTTCCTATCGATAATTCAAAAACGGGATCGATCCGCTCCAACAGGCCAACGTTTACTCGGTTAGCATTACGGAATAACCACGCAATGCCAGTCGCCATTGCATTAAAAACAATTCTTAACATGGCGTCTTAATGATTTGCACAACCCTCGAACGCTTGTTAGCGATAACGTTTCACCAGGCTGTCATCGCGCATCAAATTAACGACACGCGCGAGATCGTCGGGCGTGTCGACCGAGAGCGAGGCAAAGTCGGTGCGCACCATACGAACCTTTTCTCCATGTTCGAGTATGCGCATCATATCGACCGATTCGATGATTTCAAGCGGCGTGGGCGGAAGTTCGTTGAAGCGCAGCAGGTAATCGCGGCGGAAAGGGATGATACATACCTGTTTTAGCATGGGAACCTGCCGGACGCCCTTTTTACGCGACGGAATGGGCTCGCGTGAGAAATAGAGTGCATACCCCTCGAGATCGATCACCACCTTGACCTCGTTCGGATCTTCAAACTCCTCCACGGACTTCATCTGGGCATAGAGGTTGACAACATTTACTGACTTTTCGGCGCGCATTGGCGCGATGGCCTGATCCATCATGTCCGGATGCACCATGGGCTCGTCGCCCTGGATCATCACTATGATATCGGTGCGGCGGCCGCTCGATTGCTCGATCTTAAGCATGGCCTCCGCACAGCGGTCGGTGGCGCGCTCGTGTTTGTTCGAAGTCATTATGCAAGGGGCGCCGATGCTGTTCGCGTAAACGCGCACTTCGTCATCGCACGTCGCGATATAGACCTCGTCGAGCGCTTCGCTCAGCTTGCAGCGATGCCAGCAGTGACCGATCATCGGCATGCCGTGAATGTCTGCCAGCGGCTTGCCAGGGAAGCGGCTCGACGCCATGCGCGCAGGAATTATGCCGATAGTGCTCACGCGTTACCCTTGCGGTCGATGGCGGCGAGTCCGGCGCGCGCGGTGCCGTCGAGCATGCGGATATCGAGACTATAGGCAAGAAAGGTAAAGCCCTGATCGATGAAGGCGCGCAGGCGGATCGGGTCCGGTTCGATCACGTGCACGCCGCCCGGCTTGAGCATGTCGCGTGCCGTCGACCGTACGCGCTCGATCGCGGAGAGCACATCGGGATGCTCGATCTGGCCGGGCAGCCCCATCGATGACGACAGGTCGTAAGGGCCGATGAAGTATCCATCCACCCCTTCGACAGACAGGATGTCGCGCAGGTTATTCACCGCATCGATGTGCTCGATCATTACCATCACGATCGCGCTATTCTGGTCGAGCCATTCGCGATATTGCTGGAAGCCGGCGCCATAGCCTTGCGCTCGCGCAAGCCCGACGCCGCGCTTGCCGTTGAGGGGGTAATACACCGCCTGCACCGCGGCGCGAGCGTCGGCGGCCGAATTGACCATCGGCACGATAACGCCGTGCGAACCTGCGTCCATGACGCGTTTGATCAGGTTCGGATCGTTGCTGGTGAGTCGCACCAGCGGTTCAACACCGCACAGGTCGATCACTCGTATGAGGTCCTCGGCCTCGCGGATGGTAATCGTGGAATGCTCGAGGTCGACGGTCAGCCAGTCGAAACCCGCGCGCGCCATGATTTCGGCGATTGCCGGATGCCCGAGTGTGATCCACGAGCCGATCGTCACGTCGCCGCGCGCAAAAGCGGATTTCAGTTTGCTCAATGGGATCGTTACCGTGCCTTGGAAACAGCCAAAATTATACCCCTGAACTGGGCATCGTCCCGCCGGCCGACGGCAACGTGCGCCGAGGTTATTCGGAATCCCGTGCTGAAGAAAGCTTGCTCAGCAAAGGCCGGATGTGAGCGGCGTAAAGACTTGTTCTGCGCTCGAGCAGCGCCAGTGTCGGGACGGTCAGAGCCCCGAACGCGAGCGCCTTGAGCGCAGCTGTAAGCAGGTGGCCGCCGGCGGTGGTTGCCGCCGGCAGCGCGGCACCCCATAGGATCACGACCGCTATTGCCGCTGCGACGACGTTCGACAAGGGAAGGACGAGGTCCTTGATGAGAGATTTCAAGGCTCCCGGTTGCGGAAACAGATAGCGCCGCAGATGCGCGTAGGTGAGCGCAAACAGGATGATCTGCGACAAGAGATATGCAACCGCGAGCGCCATGATTCCGTGACCCATGCGCAGCATCCAGATCGCGACGCATAGTGAAACTGCAATCGCGATACACCATGCAACGAGATAGACGAATTGCGCGTTGAATCGCGCTGCGCTCATCATTACGCCCGGAATCCAGTAAGCGCAGCCGATCAATGTCGCAGACAGCAGGACGTACAGAATCGGAAGCCCGGGAAGATACTCGGGAAGCACGGCCGCGATGATGTCCGGAAGGATCGCGCTCGCGGCTCCGGTCGCAAGCAGCGCCAGAACGATGATGGTCCAGATAGGCTTGATCAGATAGAGACGGACCTCGTTGTCATCGAGCTCTCTGCTCATGACTTCATAAACGTGAGGCTGCAGCGCTTGCATGATGCTGCCGAACGTCGAATACAGCGCCATCGTTATCCAGAAGAAAAACGCATAGACGCCAAGGGCCGCCGCGCCCGCATAGGATGCAATAAGAGCGCGCTCGGCCCAGCGCTGCAGCCCGTTGTTGCTGCTGACGATCGCAAGTCCTGTCATCGGCAATCCGATTCTTGCGAGCCGTACGAACTCGGTCCGCCGGAGGTCGGCCGGCGCCAGGTGGAGACGGTATTTGCGGCGATACAGCAGTACGCCAACTGCGCTGGAGATGACGGGCGCAAGCAGCACGATGTAAAGATGAAACTTCCATACCATCCCAATGACGAGCCCAGCCGTGACGGCGGAGACCGCAAGCGATACCCGCGATTGGAGGTTGAAATTCTTGTCGGCGTAAGCCATGAGCTGGTAGACCCCCAGCAGCTTCGTGGGCACCACGGACAGGGCGATCAGCGCCAGGTAAACCCGCAGGGTCCGGTCGTCCTGAAATGCGGCGACCACGAGGATCACCAGGGTCCACAGCGCCGCAAATCCGAGCTCTCCGGCCGCGGTGTGATTCAGCGTCGCCCTTTCATGTTCGGCGTCCCCGGTTGCGCGGAAATGCGGTAGCTCGCGGCTGGCCGCCGCAAGATAGCCGAGATTGCCGACGCTCGCCATCATCGCCAGCACCGAAATGATGGCGAAGGTGCCGAAGCCCGCGGGACCGAGATACTTGGCGGCAAACAGAGTCTGCAGCGTAACAAGGACGAGACCGATCGCCTGCCTTGTGCCAAGAAGCAGCGAATCACCGACAATTTTTCTTTTTCGGCTCATCAGAACCTTGGCTTGAAAGGCACGACGCCGAGATGATTCGCCACAACGACATTTCTGGTTTCGCCGTGGCAGCGCCAAACAAAGACCTTGCCTCTTGCACTACGGGGCGGCGGGGACTCGATTTTCGGCGCGGCGCCACAGTGAATCAGTCGAAGCCACAGAGAATCAAATCGCCGGCCCTGGGTGGAACAGAAATGTCGCACCGCAGGGAGCGTACACGAGCCCCGATCCGAACGCTTGCATTGATCTTCGCAGAATCGTCGCCGCGAACGAACCTCGGCCGCCCGATAGCACGTCAGGCACGACGACGTAACCTTCCCTGATCATCTTGTCATTGGGCGCAATAACGTTCATGGCGAATCACGCGTCTTTCGGCGCCGTGATAGGCGATGCTCGGTTGCTTGCAAAAATAACCTCGGCGATACGCTCGCTCGCTTTGCCATCGAGCTCATACAGGTATTTGCGCGCATGTCTCGCATGGAAATTGTCCATGAAGGACGCCAATTCGTCCGCATTTTCCAGGTTTCTATGCACCAGATCCACTAGTTCGGTTCCAGTTTCGATCCGCAAGACTTCGTCGCCGCTCTTGCCGTTCAGCGGGGGAAAGTATGCATCGGGAATATGGTGCGGATCGAAAAAGACCGCCGGCACACCGGCGGCAAGCGACTCGTAGAAGGTGGTAGAACAGCTACCGACGTATAGGTCCATCTCATAAATCAAATCGGAGAATGGCCGGTCCCATTCGCTCATTTGAACGGACGCCATATCCACGCCGAAGAAGTCGAATAAATACTTGTGGTATTCCATGTTCTCCGCATGAGGCCGGTAATGGATCTCGACGCCTAGCTCTCGTAGCCGCGGTATGGCAGTGAGCAATTCCTTAAAATAGGCCTCTTGGAAAATAATCGTGTCGAGGCGACCATAGAAATTGGACGAATGTGTCGTCAAGAGAATGCGTTTGATAGATGAGACACGCTTCCTTCTTGTCGGATGATAAGGGTCGGTGCACGGGTTTCCCAGGGTCAAGGAAGCAGCCTTTAGATTATAGGGATACGGGCTCGAAAGAGAATCAAAGTGATCAGGCTTCAGTATCAGGTCTGGATTTACGCCGCTCGTCGAGCGTTGAGCGAGGGAGTGCCCCATGATTCCATGGTCCAGAAAGATGGTCTCCAGTCCAAGTTTACGGCATACCGCGAGAACGGTCTTCGCCATCTCCGACATAACATCGATCAGCACCATGCGTCTGATCGACCGAGCTTTGATTGCAGCTTCCACTTGACGCGCATATCTCAAAAGAAACGGGATTCTCTCGCTTGCGATGTAAGCGATCGCAGGAGAGAAAATTTCTCTATAGTCTAGACCGTTAAAGCTGAAATGTTGCGCGGTGACTCCGGTGCTCGCGGCGAACTCACTCGTCAAGCGTTGAACAAAATCCCGGTCGCTGGAATCGAGCGCAGCATCGATTCGCATCAGGTCCAGGTATCGCGCCCCTGTTTTAAGTTGTGCAAGGCTTGGCGATGGAATCAGTACGCCTGGCCCGGTGAAACTAAGCAAACTCTTGATGTTGAAGTAACTGAAGAAATAAACTGAACTCCCGCGAAAAGGATGGGCAAATGCACACAGCAGATTCAACGCTTGACCGCCCACGGCCTTAAACGATGACTTGATGCGGTGTTTCCAGCTAAGTGTCGCCGGATTGGAGAAGCGCTCGATGCTACTGGTCCAGCGAGGAGGTATCAGTCGTGGAGATTCGAGATACTCTACCGCGAGTCCCAGCTGCCGTGCTACGCACTCGACCAGGCGTTGTTTATTGAAAAAGCGACCTCGGTCGTCGTCCCAAAAATAAAAGTAGTTGCTGTCGTTGGAGAAGTCATGGACGACTCTCTTGGTATGTGCGTATCTGCGGATTGCTAGACGTAATACCTCCCCGTACTTGAGCAGGACATTCAGCATGAAATCGCGCGAGAGCACTATTTCGGTGATCGCGCCGTACGAGATGCCGTCATGCAGGGTGTCGTCACCACGATTCGACCTGTACCAATTGCGGGCGATCCGGTCGATGGCGGAATGCAATTCCCGGTAGTCGTCTCTGGTGAGTAGCTCCTCGATTAGATGGAAACGGTGCGCTCCCGCCATGGAACTGAGCTTCGTGTAAGGCAGATAGTTGAAGCAGAGTACCACGTCGCGTCCAGCGACGTAGCAGGGATGAGTGATGATCGACTCGATCGTCGCATCATTTTCTACGAGATAGAGATTCATCTAGCCCGTCGTTTCGATCGATCGCGCGCTGGCCTGCGTTTCTCCGGAACCCAGGCAATCACGGAAGAACACAGCAAGGGATTCGTCCCGAACACAGCTCGACGTTCCGCGACGATCTGGAGCGCGCCCTGCTTCTGGTACTTGCGCAGTAGCGTGACGAGATTGCGGTTGTAATCGTTAATTTCGATGTATCTGCGTCGCATCGAGCCTAGCAGGGTATCGGTGTCGCAGTGCTCATAGCAGGGCTCCACGTGGACGACCGCTTTGGGTTGCATCGCGACCAATTGATCGATGAAACTCCCATCCAGCATCGGAACGCATGGTGTCGCCATCGAGGTGTATATCAATGCTCCTTCAGGAATTTGGAACTCGACTAGCGGAGAAGAGGCAAAATCGCACGCCCCGGCGACAATATTGGTTTTTTGCGCCCGAGCTAGTAGTTCAATGAGGCCGACGCCGCTCGGAGCGAATTCGCCGGCAATGATCGGCGTGCGACGGAAGCCCGGCAACTTCGCCAGCCTCAGAATGATCGTTCCGTAGCCCGCGCCCAGCTCGACCAGAGCGTTACACGGTTGAAAGCGCTCTAACGCGGACACTACCAGGTCAATGTGGCGTCGGTGCGCTGCCATTGCCGTGAGCATCCGGAATGAGCGACCGACGCTGCATAGCTGGGGAGATAGATCTGCGAAGACCACCTTGTCGGCATCATGTACAGTCATGCCCCGTCCCGCGTTGCGGACGATTTTCAACAGGGGACCCCATTTCTCATGCTCGTATTCCCGCGCGACTTCCGCAGCGGTCTTGCTTTTCGGCTGCCACTCCTCGGCTCCGAGCAGGCGGGCCGGCCATCGCGAGAATCGCGGCAGATCATCGAGGTCGTATTGTTTCTTACTCATGTCGTGGTCATCCAGCGGTCCGCGCGCGGATTATGCCATGCAGGAACTCGGCAACCCTGTTGGTGGATCCTTCGGGATACGATTGCCGCAGTGTTTCTGCTGGTTGGCGACCGGTGATGCCTGGAGACAGCCCGCGCAAACGCTTCGCTATCGCCGCACGAGTGGTGGCTGCCATCAATCCTCCGCTGCGTGTCAGTGCGAGCCACTCGAGCTCTGCTCGACGAGGGATAATCGCTAGTACAGCGCGCCCAAGCAACGCGGCCTCCGTCAGCAGCATCGAGGTCATGCCCACGACCAGGTCTGCGGCGTAAACCACTTCTAAGGCGGGTTCTTCTATGCTGAACTTGTCTACCATCGGCGTATAGGCTGCGAAATCCTTCGCGTCGTCTTTCGGATGCAGGCGCAAAACCAGGTATGGCCTGGACGATGCACCGGCCAGCGCATCGACAAGCTCTTCGAGGACGATTTCAGTGCGCCCCTTCGATCCGCCACGGCCGCGCAGCGTGTATTCGGCAAGGTCTTGCTCCGACAGCGGCGTCACGCGCGCCGAGCCTTCGGACACAAAAACGACGACCGGCCTGCCGGCGGCAACAGCCGGAAATATGCGGTCGCGAAAACGCGCGCGCGGCTCGTGGTGCCAGGTTTCGGCGAGGTCACGAACGAAGTCGTAATGCGGATGACCCAGGGCGAGCACCCGTTCGCCCTGGACGCCGAGCTCCAGAAACGAGCTGCGCGTGACGTCGTCGGGTACGACTATCCAGTCGGGCGCATAAGCGAGGGGATTGTCACCGTGACCTCTGAACCTGATGTCTGAATTCATCGCAGCATCAACGACGCCCACTGTGGGCGTGCGTGCGCGCTGGCCCGCATCGATAAGAGTCAACCCGCGCGTATCCGGATTTGACGCGGTGCCGACGACAAGCGTCCGGGGCTTAAGCCGGCCAAGAATTGCCTGATCTGACTCGCTCGGGTCCAGCATGTCGAAATCGGTGCCGCGTTGCTCCAGAACCCCGACGGCTGTTCCGG
>Ga0163152_10006041_pt1 | contig 13887 bp, 7 predicted proteins | sample OliLakLV19MP8IB2_FD_148635 | JGI IMG/M metagenome (GOLD analysis project Ga0163152, IMG submission 148635) | Freshwater microbial mat bacterial communities from Lake Vanda, McMurdo Dry Valleys, Antarctica - Oligotrophic Lake LV.19.MP8.IB-2 | ecosystem: Environmental > Aquatic > Freshwater > Lake... | reverse complement strand
TTTGTCTGACCATGGGCGCGAGGGCCGACATCCGCCATGAACCCATCGGACGCGGCCGGCGACGTCTCAAAAATACGTGGCCCAGTCCCGGGGTCGGGGCCATGTACGTTAGGTATATTGCAACGAACGACGGATCAAGCGCTGCCAAGGACCTCCGAACGTTCCTAAAATCCGAGTTGGCACGAATGTCTGCGGACGTGACACAGGACCACTTCCGGCAGCGTCAGCGGCCCCGACGTGCCGATCCGTTTGGCCATCAGTGGGCGATCGCCACGCACATCGAAGACATGACGATGCGGGAAATGGGCAAACGGATGATGGCGGAGTGTGGCGAGGCCTGACCGTGGCTCCGGTAACGGCGGCGCACACTCAGGCAATCACGCCGTCAGCGTGGGCCGTCGCCCGCCGAGGCCTGTGGCCGACTCGATCACCTTTGCCACGGTCAGCAGTGCCGCTTCGTCATAGAGCCGGCCCGCCAAGGTGAAACCGGTGGGAGTGCCGTTGTCCCGAAAGCCTGTCGGTACGGCAATCGCCGGATGGCCGGTGAGGCTGGTGATCGGATTGAGACTGCCCGGATTCAGCGTCACCGCACCCGAGACCATGACGTCCACACCCATGGTCGCCCGCGCGTACGCCTGCATCAGGCGTGTGCGCACCCGATTGGCCTGCAGGTAGTCCACGGCCGTCACCAGATGGTAGGCGCGAAGGTCGTTGCGCACGCGCTGCGCCCGCAAGCCGGCGTCCTCACCTCTCGCCACCACCGCTTCAAACCCCGCGGCACGCTCGGTGTACTCGATGAAGTAGGTCAGATCACTGGTCGGCACTTCCACGGTTTGCACGTCAAGGCCCGCAGCGCCCAGCGCCTCCATGGCCCTGGCGTTGTTGGCCCGCACCGCCGGATCGTTCTCCTGCTCCAGCATGCCCGGCACCACGCCCACCACTTTCCCCCTGGCGGATTCGCGCGCATCCCACGCAAACGGCATCCCGTCCGGGACCGCCAGATCGAAGCCATCCGGTCCGGCGATTGCGTGAAGGACGATGGCGCAGTCCTCCACCGATCGGCAGAGCGGCCCGACCTTGTCGAGTGTCCACCCGGCGGCCATGACGCCGCGACGACTGACTCGTCCGAACGTGGGTCTGAGTCCCACCACGCCGCAGCGCACAGCGGGAGAGAGGATCGAACCGCCGGTATCGGTGCCGATCGCGAACCCGACGAGTCCGGCTGCCGCCGCAGCGCCGGACCCGGCCGATGAACCGCTTGAGCCTTCGGCCGGATTCCAGGGATTGTTGGTGCGGCCGCCAAACCACTGATCGCCGAACGCAAACTCGCCCGTTGTCAGTTTTGCCACCAGCACCGCACCGGCGTTCGTCAACCTAAGCACGACCTCGGCGTCTTCATCGATGACGCGGTCCTTGAACGGCGCCGCGCCCCACGTGGTGGGAGCGCCCTTGGCCGCGACGATGTCCTTCACGCCCCACGGAATGCCGTGCAGGACGCCGCGGTACTGTCCGCGCGCCAGTTCGCGGTCGAGCGCCTGTGCCTGCGCCATCGCGCGCGCCTCCGTCAGATTGACGACGCAGTTGAGGAGTCCGTTGTAGCGCTTCAGCCGGCTGAGCGAGAGCTCGGTCAGTTCCACTACGGACACCACACGACGGCGAACCAAATCGGCGAGCTGCGTGATGGAGCGGAATGCCAGGTCATCGAGATTCGCCGGACGCGACTGGCGGGCGATGGCGGCTGGGCGATGCACACGCGTGGGCACGGCCACCGGAAAACCAGGCACACGCGGGTTGAACAAGAGGGGCGACGGCACGTCGTTGTCCGGTGGGGCGGTGTGAAGGTCTTGAGCCCGCGTGAGGATTCGGTTGAGGGACGCGACCATATCCAACTGCTCGGCATCGGTATACTGCAGGCCCGCCAGCGCAACGGCTGCCCGCACCATCGCTGGTGTCACGCGAGACGCTGGTGCCCGCTGCGCCTGTGCCCACAGCGCTGTGGCCAGAGGACCGGACGACACACCTGCGGCCGCAAGCGCCATGAAAAACCGTCGGCGAGGTGGGGTGAGACTCATGAGGGCGCCTCGATTATACGGCGCGGTGTCCACGCGGAGGGACTGCGACCGCACGTATTGGTGTCCGGTCTGCCAGGTCGACCCCAGGCATTGACGCGGGTCATTGAAGAGCAGCACGACGAACGGAAGCTGCTGGTCCGGCGCATGGGCCGCGGCGATGCGGTCCTACGCCGATGATCACCTCAGCAGACACGGCGTACACGTCAGTCTCGAGATCGAGGCGGGCCATCTTCCGCATCTACCAGGAGTTGCTCACCAACATCCTCCGTCATGCCGAGGCGGAGCACGTGTCGGTGGAACTCTACCGGCGCGACACGGCCCTGGTGCTCGCGGTGGAAGACGACGGGAAGGGGTGTGACCCGACGGTGAAGTCCTGACGCGTCGGCATCACGGGCATGCGTGAGCGCGCGGCCCTGGTGAATGGCACCATCAGGTTCGACAGTGAAACCGACCAGGGCACACACGTGCTGGTGGAGATTCCCCTCCCATGATCCGGATTGCCGCGCGCCTCACGCCCGACGTGATGGAAAAACTCCACATGCACACGCGATCCGGCGTGTGACCAGATCGTGGCTATGATTACAGGCGACGCTGGGTCTGAGCAGCTAACGGTCTGAACTTGAAACGGATTCATCACATGCGACATCGCAGCCAGTTCCTGATACTACTCGCGGCCCTCGGCGCAGCGCCGCTGATCACCTCCACGTGCGTGCAGTCCACGCTGAGGGCTGAACCGCCTCAGGCATCGAGCGGTCGCTCCACCGCGGCCCCCGCCGCGCACTGGCCGCGTTTTCGGGGACCGAACTCGAATCCGATCTCCGACAATCCGAATCTCCCGATCAGCTGGTCGAAGACCGAGAACGTCGAGTGGGTTGCAGACGTTCCCGGGGTCGGCTGGTCGTCGCCGGTGGTGTGGGGATCTCGCGTCTTCATGACCGCCGCCACGAGCGACACGCCGATGAAGCCGCCCTCGGTCGGCGTCGACTACAGCAACGAATACCTCGCCGAATTGCGGAAGCAGGGGCTCTCTCCGGCGGAGATCAATCAGAAGCTCTATGCGCGCGATCGCGAGATGCCCGACGAGATCGTCATCCGCCTGATGCTGTACTGCTACGACCTCGAGACCGGGACACAGCTGTGGGAACGCCAGATGTACAAGGGGCGGCCCGCCGGCGGACGCCACAGCAAGAACAGCTTCGCGTCCGAGACGCCGACGACCGACGGTGCGCGTGTGTATGTCTATCTGACCGACTACGGACTGTTTGCGTACGACTTCGATGGAAAGCCGTCGTGGGCGACGCCGCTGACGTCTCACGCCACCACCCGTGACTGGGGCACCGGCGCCTCCCCTGCGCTGCACAACGATCGCCTGTTCATTCAGAACGACAACGAGGAGCAGAGCTTCGTCGCGGCGTTTGATACACGCACCGGCAAAGAACTCTGGCGCACACCTCGAACCGTGCAACCGGCGCGCAAGACGGGATGGTCAACGCCGTTCGTGTGGGAGAACCGCCTGCGCACCGAACTGGTCACCCTCGGCCCAGCCGTCGCCATCAGCTACAGCCTGGATGGCCGCGAGCTCTGGCGCCTGAATCGGATGGGCGGGGTGGCGATTCAGAGTCCCTTTGCGTGGAACGACGTCCTGTTTGTGACCTCCGGCAGCGGCGGTGACGACAATAAGCCGATTGCCGCGATCCGCGCCGGCGGGTCCGGCGACATTACGCCGCCAGACGCGGAGACCCGCAACGAACACGTCGTGTGGTACGACCGGCGTGCCGGCGGCACGTATCTGCCGACCCCGGTGGTCTACAAGAATGCGCTGTACGTGCTGAACGACAAAGGCATCTTCTCGCGCCACAACGCCGAGACCGGGGAGCGCACGTATCAATCGCGCGTGGCGCCCGGGGCATCCGGGTTCACAGCCTCGCCGTGGGCCTACAACGGTCATGTCTTCGTGATGAGTGAAGAGGGCGACACGTTCGTCATCGAGGCGGCCGACCAGTACCGACTCGTGCGCGTCAACGCCCTCGACGACTTCTCCAATGGCGACGCCCGCGATCGTCGGCGACAGGCTCTTAATCAGGACCCAGCATCGACTCTATTCGATTCGCAGTCCGAAGTAGTTGCGTGTGTGCGATCGCCGAGTGCCGCCTGCTCCTGCGGCATCAGTGGCACCCGCAGCGCTTGTCGGACCACAGCGGGAAATCCGCGATCGTGAAGGTCACGATGATGATGCTGCTCCATCACCGGGCGGACGATGCCCATGGACCAGCTCTGTTGCGCCAATCATGGCCTGCGAGTCGCGCAGGTGAGATGGGGTCGAGGATGGCGGGTATACTGGCCCTACGCGCCCCCTTGGCTGCCCCATGCCTGTTGACCTTTCCGGAACCCAAGAGCTGACTCGCGAAGCCGTCGCAACATACTGGCGCACCCTCGACGAGCAGAGTGTTCGACAGTCGAGTGGCGCCGCGACCGATCGAGGCCGCAGAATGGCGGTCGCAGAGATCATCCAGCGCATGCGCTACCGCGATGGCTACGAGACGCGCGTCTGGATGGCGCCCGGCAACGTCTACAAGGTGACGATGCAGCCGCTCAATACCAGCAACTACTTCGCGCCGGGGCATCGCCTGCGCATCGAGGTGTCGAGCAGCAACGTCCCGCGCGTCGACCGCAACCTCAACACGGGCGGAAAAAATGTCGATGAGTCCACGCCGGTGGTGGCGCACAACGCCGTGCACCACTCGGCGCAGTACCCCTCGCAGGTGACCATCACCGTCGTCAAGCGCTGATCCTCGCGCCGATGACCGCGGCGACCATCGCCACACACGGGCGCAGCATGGACGTGGCGGGCATCAGCATCGCGGCGAAGAACGACCCGTCATGCCGAATTTGCATATCGGGGTTACGATGTGCCGCATGACCCGACTTGTGAAGTACCTGGCAGTAATGGCGGTGTGCGCGGCGGCGATCGGTGGCGGTCTGCACGCGGCGCCCACGGTGTTCATCAACGAAATTCACTACGACAACACGGGTACCGACTCGGGCGAGTTGATCGAGATCGCCGGGCCGGCAGGCACTGACCTGGCCGGCTACAGCGTCGTCCTCTATAACGGCGCGAATGGCGCCACCTACGACACGGATGCGCTTTCGGGTGCGATTCCGGATCAGAACAACGGATTTGGCGCCGTGAGCCTGTCGTATGCCTCGAACGGCATCCAGAACGGGTCTCCAGATGGTGTGGCCCTGGTGCAGGGCAGCACGGTCATTCAGTTTCTGAGCTACGAAGGTGTGTTCACCGCCACCAACGGGCCGGCCGTCGGGATGGTGAGCACCGACATCGGCGTCGTGCAGAACGGGAGTGATGCGGTCGGGCTGTCGCTTCAGCTTGTCGGCACCGGCACGACCTACAGCGACTTCACATGGAGCACGCCGTCTGCCCGATCGCCCGGCACGGTCAACACCGGTCAGACCTTCAGCGGTGTCGCAGGCGCCACGATGTCGATCGACGACGTGAGTGTGGCCGAAGGCGATGGCGGGACGGTCGATGCCACCTTCACCGTGACGGTGACGGGCAGCCACTCAGGCATCACGTTCGACATCGCCACGGCCGACGACACAGCGACCGCTGCCGATGCCGACTACGTCGCGCAGTCGCAGTCGGGCGTGACGCTGGTGCCCGGTGCCACGACTTACACGTTCACGGTTGCCGTGATGGGTGACGCGACCTTTGAGGCCGCCGAGCAGTTCCAGGTGGTGCTGAGCAACGTCGTGGGTGCCGGGCTTGCTGACAGCACCGGGGTCGGCACCATCACCAATGACGACGACCCTCCGGTGGTCTCGTCGGATGTCGTGATTAGCCAGGTGTACGGGGGCGGCGGCAACTCCGGCGCGCCCCTGAGCCACGACTTCATCGAACTGTTCAATCGAGGCGCGTCGCCGGTCAACCTCACCGGCTGGTCCGTGCAGTACACGTCGTCGACCGGCTCCGGGTCGTGGCAGGTCACCCCGCTCTCAGGCGGCATCGCGCCGGGCGGCTACTATCTGGTGCGTCAGGCGGCGGGCGCGACGGCCTCGGGACCGCTGCCGGCGCACGATGCGAGCGGCACGATCGCCATGGCCGCCGGCGCGGGCAAGGTCGCGTTGCAGACCACCGTGGCGCCCATTGCCGGTGTGTGTCCGGCGTCGGGTACCGCTGATCTCGTGGGTTACGGCCCAGCGGCGAGCTGCTTCGAGGGCGCGGGGCCGACAAGCGCGACCAGCAACACCACGGCGGCCCTGCGAAAGCGCGGTGGCTGCTTCGAGTCGAACACCAACAGCGTCGATTTCTCCATCGGTGCTCCCACGCCTCGCAACAGCGCGGCACCTGCGCGAAGCTGCACGTTCACGTCGGCCACGATCCACGCCATTCAGGGCAGCGGCGCGAGCACGCCGTACTTCGGCCTCGACGTCACAACGTCAGGCATCGTGACGGCCAGCAAGTCGAACGGCTTTTTCCTCCAGACGCCTGATGAGGGTGATGTTGACGCGTCGACGTCGCAGGGACTCTTCATTTTCACCGGCGCTGCCCCGACGGTCACCGTTGGCGACATGGTCGTCGTCCAGGGCACGGCCGGGGAGTTCTTCACCCTGACGCAGCTTGAGAGCTCGCTGCCGGGTGACGTGGTGGTGCAAACGAGCGGCAATGCTCTTCCCGCCCCAGTCACGGTCACCACCGCGATGCTCGATCCCGCAGGCGCCCCGAATCAGCTGGAACGGTTCGAAGGCATGAGACTGGCGGCTGCGTCCCTGGTGTCGGTCGCGCCCACCGACGACTTCGGCGAAATCGCGACGGTGCTGCCAGGCGTGGCCCGTCCGATGCGTGAGCCCGGGATTCCGCTGACGGATCCCGTGCCGGTTGATCCGATCACCGGTGTGATCGACTGCTGCATCCCGCGCTTCGATGGCAATCCCGAGCGCCTCGTGATCGACACGGACGGCCTCCTCGGGTCGACGCGCACGTTCGTCACGTCGAACGTCACACTGACTGGTGTGGTCGGGCCGCTCGACTTCGCGTTTGGAGCCTACAAGGTGCTGCCGGAGGCGGGATACGCCGCGTCGGCCAACGGGGCCGGCGTGGCCGTGCCCGTGCCCGACGCCGGCGAGTTCACCGTGGCCGGCTTCAACATCGAGAACTTCGCAGGCAACGAGACACGGCGGAAGAAGGCGGCGCTGGCCATCCGTCACTTGATGCGATTGCCGGACGTCATCGGCCACATCGAGATTCTCGACGAAGCCACGCTGCAGGGGCTGGCCGATCAGGTCAACAGCGATGCGGTGGCGGCGGGGGAGTCAAACCCCGGCTACGAAGCGCGCCTTATTCGTGGGTTCCTCGCCGATGGCGTGACGCCGTCCACCCAGAACGTCGGGTTCCTCGTCAAGACGTCACGCGTGCGCATCGACTCGGTCGCGGCTGAACCGGCGGGGACGTTCACGCCTCCCGGCGGCGGGTCTTCGTTGCTCCATGACCGTCCGCCCCTGGTGTTGCATGCGACGGTGGATCCGCTCGGTCTCAACCCGCGCCCGGTGATTGTGGTGGTCAACCACCTGCGGTCATTCATCGACGTCGATGTGCTCGGTGCCGAAGGCGACCGCGTGCGTGCGAAACGCACCGCCCAGGCTGAATCGGTCGCGCAGTTGCTGCAACAACTGCAGACCACCTACCCCGGCACAGCGGTGATCTCGGTGGGCGACTACAACGCGTATGAATTCAACGACGGCTACACGGATCCCATGTCGGTGATGACCGGTGAGCCCACATCGGGCGACCAGATCGTGGTGCCGATGAGTCCCGACTACGTGACGCCAAACTACGTGAATCTCACCGACACCCTGCCCGCCGCCCAACGTTACAGCTTCATCTTCGAGGGGACGCCGCAGGCGCTCGATCACGTGCTGGTCAACACGGTGGCCGCCGGCTACCTGCAGCGCTACGCGGTCGCGCGCGGCAACGCGGACTTTCCGGCGGGACCGGAATTTGCCGGTGATGCCACGCGGCCCGAGGGGGCGTCCGACCACGACATGCCCGTGGCCTACTTCCGCTTCCCCCCGCCGACCGCGGACCTGGCGGTCACGATCACGGCTGACGATGTGAGCCCGGACGCCGGGGCGACAGTGACATATACGGTGACGGTCACCAACAATGGCGCGTTTGCCGCACAGAACGTTGTGCTTGCTTCCAACGGCACGACCACGACGTTTGCGTCGCTGGCCGCCGGCACTTCGGAAACCGTGGTGTTCACTGCGGCTGTCGGGTGCGGGGCCGCTCAGGGCTCCATCGTCAACACGACGACGTCGGTGACGTCCGACACGCCGGACCCGGCGTCGGGCAACAACGCCGCCATCGTCTCGATCACGGTGTCCAATGCGGCGCCGACCATCACCGGGCTTTCGACCAGTGTGACCACGCTCTGGCCGGCGAACCACAAGTGGGTGGATGTGACCCTGGCGTACGCGGTCCAGGACGCGTGTGGCCCGGTGGCCGTCAGCGTGTCGGTGACCAGCAACGAGCCGGTCAATGGCCCCGGTGACGGCAACACCACGCCGGACTGGGTGATCGTCAACGACCATCTCGTGCGCTTGCGGGCGGAGCGCTCCGGCGGCGGCCAGGGTCGGGTGTACACAATCACCGTCACCGCCACGGACGAAGCGGGACAGTCTGCGCAGGCCTCTATCGAGGTGACCGTTCCTGTGCTCGGTGGCATGCACGGTGACGGGCACATCGACACCCGCCAGCCCACTCGCCGCAACGAGTTCGCCTTCACCGTGAACGAACGCGCGAGCGGTCCCGGGAGTGCGCGCCTGCGGGTTGAGATCCGCGAACGGCGGCATGGCCGGGATCAGATCGATCGATTTGTCGGGCGAACGGTCACGAGCATCACGTTCTCAGACGCGCCGGGCACCTCACCAGGCAGGCGGCCCCCGTCAGGAATCGATACGGTCGTTTTCACAGGAACCGGAGACTGGAACGGCGTGGCGGGCCACACCTACGAGGTGATGGCATCCGACCAGGGCGAACCCGGCCGGGGACGAGACGGGTGTGCCATCACGATTCGGGCGCCGGGAGGTGCCGTGGTGGCGAGCTTCAACGGGACTCTGAGCGGCGGCAACATCGAGTCGCGCCGCAGTCGCCGGTGACAGAACCGAGGTGACTACCGGCCGGCGGCGCCAAATCGTCGGCCAAGTTCCAGCGCCGTGGCGGGGTCGCCGTCGAGCAGCAGGTGGCCCACCGACTTGCGCTCATCGCCGGCCACACTGAAGACCACAATCGTGTCGAAGCCCTGCCTGCGCGCGCGCTCGGGGATGGTCACCATGTGACTGACCAGCCCCGGCCGACGACGGTCTCGTGGCACCACATCGACGACCACGGCCGCCACGATGCGGTTGTGTTTGAGGAATACGAGCCGATACCGGTCATCGGAATCGAGCGAGATATCCAGGATTCGGCGTCCGACGTGGTCAGGGCACGTCACGGCGAGCGCCGTGGTGAACGTGCGCGATCCCGGCGCGTCCGTCGGTGTCCCATCGAGCTGAACCTGCGACAACTCTTCCACCGTTGTCGTCGCGCCTTCAAATTTGTAGAAGTGTCTGTTGATGTGCGCATCCAGGTGACCACGGTTCATGCGCCAGATAGTGCCCAGTCGGTCCCACGACCACAACGACGAGCCGCGCACCACCGTTCGTAACGCGCCGTAGTACTCGGCCAGTTGCGGATCACGCAGCAGGTTGCCGTCCTGCTGGACGCTCTCGCGGTAGCCGTCAGGCAACATCCGTCGGTAGTGGCCCGGCCGCCACTCCTCCTTCCACACCGCCGGCAGCCGCGCCATGAGAGGGTCGGCCAGTGCGCATGCATCCAGCATGTACGTGCGCGGGCCCCACGCCAGGCCATCGGCGCCCATCAGGCCGCACGTATCCAGCACGTACTCCGGCGTCGTGCGCCCATCCCATCGTGGCCATTCGGGCTCGGCAAATGCCAGCCGGTTGGCGTTGAGCAGGCCCCACTTCTGAAAGTAGACGCCCCGTTCATCCACGATTCCACTGTGCATGGCCGAGACATCAAATGTCCGGTCGCTGCGGATCGGCCACTGCGGTGATGCCGCGGCGGCCACCGCCAGCACGCCGAGCACCGGCCACCACTCGGCCTGCGTCACACGTTGCGCCCGGGCCAACAGCCACGCCGCCATCAGCAGCGGTGCGGCGAGGAACCGCCCGCTCATGAAATCCCCGCCGATCCACACCACGTAGGCCAGTGTGGCGACGATACCGGCCGCGCCGAGCCACGCCTCCTTCGATCGCTCCATCGTCACCACGATGAGCGAGACACCAATGGCGACCAGCGTCACCGGATCACGATTGAGGGAATCGAGCAGGTAGAACAGCCCCTGCCAGATTCGCTCCGTGACATGAATGTCGGCGGCCAGTTTGGCGTAGGCGGTGTTGGGGAAGGCAAACCCGTAGTAGACGAGTGAGAAAAATGTCCAGAGCGCCACCGGCAGCAGACCCAGCGCCAGGGCGAGTGCGGCTGTTCTTCTTGGGCGCACGTGCAGGGTGGCCCAGAGCGCGACCGGCAGCACGAGCAGCACGGCATCCGGACGCGTGAGATACGCCGCGCTCACACCCAACCAGATGCCGGTCAGCCATCGTCGTCCGCGCGGCACACGCATCGCCCACGCGAGGGTGCCAATGGCGACGAGTGCGGTGAGCGGATTTTCCAGCCCCGATGTCGAGTAGTCCACGAACGCGCGCGACGCCAGCAGCACACCGGCGGCCATCCACAGTTGCGTGGCGCTCCGGGCCGCGCGCACCACCAGACCAACAACCACGAGCGACGTCGCGACCGAGACGGCAAACGCCGCGTAGAAAATATTGCCGACGACGAGATACGCCGCCGTGATCAATCCGAGCCACAGGGGATGGGTGAACGTCTGCACCCGCTCGTGCAGGTTGTAGGTGAGCCCGTAGCCGTGGGTCAGGTTGAGCACGGTCCGCAACGTAATCAAGGCATCGTCGCCCAGCCAGGCCGTCCGCAGGAGCACTACCGCAAACAGAACCAGCCAGACCCAGCGCACGCGTGTCATCGGGGCAGAGTTTATACGACGACCACAGACCGATGCAGCGAACTGGGTATACTCCGCTCATGATGCCCGGACGCCTCACCACCCTCGTTGTTGTGTTCGTCGTGTTCGCGAGCACGGTCCCGGTATCCCTGCGTGTATCTGCGGCGCCGCAGACGCCGGGTGCCCCCGCGGACGTTCGCCTGCCCGTGAAGCGGGTGGTGCTCTACAAAAGCGGGATTGGCTATTTTGAACATCTCGGTCGAGTCCGCGGCAGCCAGGACGTGACGATCGAGTTCACGAGCAGCCAACTCGATGACGTGCTCAAGTCCCTCACGGCCCTGGACCTCGACGGGGGACGTGTCGCCAGCGTCAGCTACAACTCGGATGCGGGATTGACGCGCCGGCTGAGTGGATTGCGCCTGCCGCTTGGCCCCTCGGCCACGCGATCACAGTTGTTGATGGCGCTCAAAGGGGCGCGCATTGCCGTGCGTGGCGGGGCGGCCCCGTTGACCGGGCGACTGCTGAGCGTGGAGCGCCAGGAGCGCCGCAGTGACGGCGTGTCCACACCCGTCGACCTGCTCAGCCTCGTCAGCGACGCCGGGGAGATTCAGACCGTCGCGCTCGACGCGGGGATCACCGTGCGCATTGTGGACGCGGACTTGAACGAGGAGGTCGCGAAGTATCTCGCCGTCATCGGATCCTCGCGGGATGAAGATGTGCGGCGGCTGACCCTGAGCACGACAGGCCAGGGCGACCGCGATCTGTTCGTGAGTTATGTGAGTGAGGTCCCGGTGTGGAAGTCGACGTACCGGCTTGTGCTCGGTGAAGGAAGCGCGGCGCCGCTCCTTCAGGGCTGGGCGATTGTTGACAACACGATCGGCGAGGACTGGAACGGCGTCGAACTCTCGCTGGTGGCGGGCGCGCCGCAGGCCTTCATCCAGCGCCTGTCGCAGCCGTACTACGTGCAGCGCCCCGTCGTGCCGATGCCCGAGCGGATGTTGTCGGTCCCGCAGACACATGCCGGCACGCTCAGCACGAGCGGGAGCTCCGCCGGGGCAGCCATGCCGCCGCCCCCTGCTATGCCTGCGCCACCGCAACCACGTGCCGGGCGTGGTGGCGGCGTGGCGGGTGGTGTGCCTGGTGGTACGGTGGGGGGCGTAATAGGGGGGCTGCCCTCTTCGCCACCGGCGGCGCTCCGATCGGTGGAAGAACGTGTCCAGGCCGCGCAGGACGCGATGCAGGCCGCAGCGACCGGCGCCGACCTGGGCGACCTGTTCGAGTACAAGCTCAACGCACCGGTGACGATCCTGAAAAATCAGTCCGCCATGGTGCCGATCGTCAACGGCGGCGTCGGCGCAGAGAAGGTGTCGATCTGGAGCGCAGGTGGTGCCGGCACACGCCCGCTGCGTGCCATCTGGCTCACCAACTCAACGGGCCAGACACTGGATGGCGGCAGCATGTCGATTGTTGAAGGGCAGGCCTTTGCCGGCGAGGGACTGATCGAGCCGCTCAAAGCCGGCGAACGGCGTCTGGTGTCGTACGCGACTGACCTGGCGATGCAGGTGACGTCGACCGGAGACCTCAGTCCCTCGCGGATCACCAGGGTGACGATGTCGCGCGGTGTGCTGGTGCAACAGCGCGAAGATCGCCAACGCCGCATCTATGCAGCACGCAACGAAGATGCGCAGCCGCGCGTGCTGGTCATCGAACATCCCGTCAGGGACGGCTGGGTCCTGAGCGGCGACACCAAGGCCGAGGAGACGACGACGTCCGCGCATCGCTTTCGATTGACGGTGGCGCCGCGCACCACGGCCACCCTCACCGTGGAGGAAGTGCGGCCGGGCCAGACGCAGTATTCGATCGGGTCAGTCAGCGACGAGCAGGTGCGTCTGTGGGTGAGCGGCGAGTCCATCACCGCCGAGGTGGCGACACAGCTTCGGGAGGTGGTCCGGCGCCAGACGGTGATCAACGAACTGAACCTCCAGATCGGCGCCCGCGAGCCGGAACTCGGCACGATCGACCGCGATCAGGCGCGTGTGCGCGAGAACATGAAAGCCCTCAAAGGCAGCGCCGAGGAACGACAGCTGGTGCAACGGTACGTGCGCCAACTCGATGAACAGGAGACGCGGCTCGAGACGCTGCGCCACGAGATCCGCGATCTGACGGATCGACGCAACACGGCGCAGGCCGAGTTGAACCGGTACATTGACGGCCTGTCAGGGGCGGCCTGACGCGTCAGGATGTCTGGTGAACCTGGCGTCCGGCGGTGGGACCGGCGCCGCTCCGATTTACTGTCGAGGTGACCATGGTCAAATGCAAGGATGAGCCGTGTTGTTTCGGCTTCGGCCTGTTCGAGAAATAACTGCAGCATCCTTGTAAGAACGGCGGCAAGAATGTCAGCGGCCCAGGCCCGGCAGAGGCGCCGGGCAGGTTTGTTGATATGAAGAGGCGACCTCAGGGAATGGTAGGATTCTTGCAGAATTGGTGGCGAAACATGCCTGATGCCGTCGCTCGATCCCGAGGCCTGCTGACCGCGTTGGCGCTGGCGGTGTTGTGGCAGGCCGGTGCCGCGCAAGAGGCAGGACGACGAGGGGAGCCGCTGACGCCGCTTGGGGGCCAGGTCGCAACCGTCGAAGCGCTGATGGCGCAGGCCGACGCCCTCACGTCAGGCGGGGGAGGCTGGCGGAGATCGTCGCCAAACGTCTGGGCAATGCGGCGGTGGA
>Ga0163152_10006040_pt1 | contig 13890 bp, 13 predicted proteins | sample OliLakLV19MP8IB2_FD_148635 | JGI IMG/M metagenome (GOLD analysis project Ga0163152, IMG submission 148635) | Freshwater microbial mat bacterial communities from Lake Vanda, McMurdo Dry Valleys, Antarctica - Oligotrophic Lake LV.19.MP8.IB-2 | ecosystem: Environmental > Aquatic > Freshwater >... | reverse complement strand
GTACTCCTTTTTATGAGGATAGTCAAACCACAAAGTGAAGAAAAAGACAATCAAAATAATCGCGCGCGCTTAACCCCTTCATTACCGACCCATTCTCTCTCCGCCCCACCATCCCTCCGTTGCTATCTATATAGATAGCAACGTATATAAAGTTAGTGATTCAAAAATCGCCACCGCGCCTTTGGATCAACCTTCAACAAGGCTAAATCAATTAAGAATTTTTCAATCGCTCCCTTCTCCGGCTTATGATGAAGCTCGCGAATACTGATTGTCTTTTTCTTCTTATACAATCTTTCAGCCTTCACCCACCCAACATATTTTCCATTATGGAGTCCACTCTGAAGTGCACGAATCGTATTATAAGAAAGTCCGAGAACGTCCCGAATTTCGCGGTAAGTTTGGTTATCGCGAAGCATGGTCATTGCCGTAAGACGCCGGATGATAAGCCCTTTCTCTTCGTTGGTGAACAATAAAGCAAGGAGACGATCGGCATCTTGATCACTAGCAGCCTGTAGGCGAGCTTTAAATTTCCCCCAAACTGAGGCGCTCCACTCCTTCGATATTTTTTTATCTCTATTCACCCTCATGATGCTTCTATTTTATCTTGCTATCTATATAGATAGCAAGATAGGAATGTGGATACATGACAATGAATTGAAACGGGGTGAGCAGGTTGGCTACTGATGGCTTTGGCGCCAGGCGTCGATATGCGCGTGATTGCCTGACTTTAAGACCCCCGGCACTCGAAGGACACGTAACTTGTAACCCGTAGCGCGTAACATTTTTTTCTTCCCGTGTTTCGCGCTGCGCGCTACACGATACATGAACTTTTCGGGACGGGTATAGGTTGGATAGCTCCCTTGATGCTCCTCGAGCGACTCAGCGCTACCAAGAACGCCTTTGATCTGACGCGCGACCGAATCGATAACCACCATGGCCGGAAGCTCACCGCCGGTAAGCACATAGTCCCCGATTGATATCTCCTCGTCGGCAATATACTCTGCCACGCGCTCATCCACTCCCTCGTACCGCCCGCAGATGAAGATAAGCTGGTCGTACTTGGCGAGGCGCGTAGCATCCTTATTAGTAAATTTCTTACCACGAGTAGAAAATAATATTACTCTGCTTTTAAGCTTGCCACCTCGCCGAGCGTGTAACTTGTAACGTGTAACTTGTAACGTGCGGACGGCATCGGCGATCGGCTGCACCATCATCACCATGCCCGCTCCCCCGCCATACGGCCGGTCGTCCACTTTGCGGTGCTTATCCTTCGTATACTGCCGTAAGTTGTGAGCCTTTATTGAAATTAATTTCTTTTCCTGAGCGCGTTTCAAAATAGACTCGTTTACATACGAATCGAACATTTCCGGGAAGATAGTAATGATGTCGAATTTCATACACTGAGATTGCTAAGATAAGGAAGTGTAAAAATAACGCCAGCGAACGCTATGGCCAAAAAAATAATAAGTGCTATTTTGCTATTAATCAGTCCAGACATTATCCGGGCCACAACATTGCGAATTGTTGGGGATACAAAATTCAGGAAGAGAAGAAGACTAAACCCAAGAATAGTATAAAAAAGAACATAGTCATCACCGAATCCGGAAAGGAAGTACACTACTCCGCAAACAAGAAATAAACCAAGGGCTGCACCTAATATTAGTAAAATTCGCATGATATGCTGCATATCTTGAATGTATCACATTTATAACAAAAACCCGCGTGTGGCGGGTTTTTGTGTATTTTTTCTAACTTCTATTCTAAAGAGCGAGTTCGTCGGCAACTGGTCCCTCGAACTTCTTTATCGGAGTCCTCACCTCAGGCTCATCAGCCGCATAGGGAGTCGGCTTGCCCGCAGGCCTCGGAGCAGCAGATGGCGCGATAACTGGGCGCTCTTTTGGAACGTGGGTCGAACCTTCCGGCTCTTCGATCTTCAGGTTCACGCGGGCATTATTCTTAATGCCAACGATACGCAGCAAGGAGCGAATCGCTTTTGCGGTCGCACCCTGGCGTCCAACCACCTGGCCCATATCTTCCACGTGCACCTTAAGGCGCAGCAAAACACCCATGTCGTCGATGGAGCGCTCAAGCTTCACATCATCTGGGTGATCAACAATAGACTTTACCAAGTACTCCAAAAACTCCTGATCAACAAATTTATCCATGATGATTTTGTACTAAATTTTATTAAATTTATCGACAAAATCTTCACCCCGCCAAAGGCGTGGGTATTCAACTTTGCCAATATTTTATTCGTTTCTAATCGATTCAATCAAACAATCAATTCTTTCCGACCTTTCAAAAAAAGATAATGCGTAATACGTAACGCAGTAATACTATAAGTTTATTATAGCACTACCTCACTACGCAATACGCATTAACTACGCCTTAGCAGCTTCGACCGGAGCCTCAGCTGGTTTAGCCGCCGTGGCGGCCTTCGCGTTCGGGTCAATCTTCGGCTGCTTGTGCTTCGCAATCTTCTTGCCCTCGATAAGCTTGCGCTTAAGAAGCAGGTTGTGGAGCGTGTCAGAGATGCTCGCACCGGTGCTCATCCAATACTTGATGCGGTCGATCTTAAACTCGCCCTTGTCCTGGCCCGGGTTGTACCAGCCCAAGTCTTCGGTGTGCACGCCCACCATCTTATGGCGGCGCTCAGAAACCACCACGCGGTAGGCCGCTTGGTGCTTCTTGCCGATACGCTTTAAACGGATAGATAACATGAAGGAAATAATAATCGAAATTGGAGAAAGAGTCAACAACAGCGAAATAGCAGAATTAGGGCCTCTCTATGTTGTCAGCTCCGCCAGTCGATCATTTATCTCCCCCATCTCCTCTTCGGTAGCACTGATATCATCGGAGGCTCGCTGGATATCTTCTGCAATATCGGATGGCAGCTCTCTTCTTGCAATCTTTAAAATCAAATCATTCAGATCCTTTGCGCCTCCAAATAATGGCTTATCGGGGTCTTGCATGTCCAAAGTCCTTTCAAGGCGGCCATCGGCAAACAGCTCGTAATGAATGAATTGGTCATGAGACCTACCCTCGAATTCAATTTCTTTATGACAGTTTAAGTCAGCAAGTATTCCGCCCCTGATCTGCTCTGGCCCCGATGGGACACCTCCCGTCATCTCTCTAGCATCCGGTAATATCGCGCTAAAAATAAACTCTGTTCCATCCTTATTAAGACGATTCGTTTCCTTAGTAGCTGGCATTCTCTCTGGAGTTGGGACACCCGTTGGTATATTTTCAATCATATTTCGAAAGCATTAAACGTGATATCAATAGCTACTTCACCTCCCCCGGGATTTCATCAGTATCAATTTTCAATGAAAGCAGCCGCGACGCACCATCGTCGGCCATCGTTACACCGTAGAGAATGCTCGCCGCTTCCATCGTCGCGCGGTTGTGGGTGACGAGCAAGAACTGGGTCTTCCCGGAAAAGCTCTTGATGAGATTGGCAAAGCGCTTCGTGTTGTTCTCATCGAGCGCGGCGTCCACTTCGTCGAGCACGAGAAACGGCGGAGGTGAGACCGAGATGAGCGCGAAGAGCACAGCGATTGAGACCAAGCTCCGCTCACCGCCCGAGAGCACATCTAACCCTTTGATATTCTTACGCGGGATAGAGAGCTCGATATCGAGTCCACCTTCGTCAAATTCGTTGTCATTCTGAGCTGCCCCGCCAAAGGCGGGCAGGGAAGAATCTATAGATCCTTCGGTTCCCTCAGGATGACTACCATCTTCGTTCAGGATCACGGCCCTGGGTTTCTTTATCAAATGGAGCTTCGCCTTGCCACCGTTAAACATCAAGCGGAAGTAATTATTAAACTCCTCGTTGACCGCCGTGAGCGACTTTGAAAACTCAGCGTGAATCTTCTCCTTGAGCTCCTGAATAAGCTTCTTGAGGTCTTCAATCGCCTGCGTGAGATCGGCAGACTGGGTTGAGAGAAACGCATAGCGCGCCTCCATCTCTTTCGCTTCATTCAGTAAGGCCTGGTCGATTTCTCCAATACTCGCAAGCTCACCACGAAGGCGGAGCATACGGCGCTCGACCTCAGTGACGTTAAAGGCGCTGAGGTCGCCCAGCGAAGCCTCGGCGAAGTTGGGCTTATCGAACTCGGCAAAATCTCGGCCAAACTGCGTCGCCTGATGCTTCAAGTCATTCAGCTGAAGGGTCACCCGCTCTTTATCAAACCCAAAGCGGTTCTTTTGATTCTCAAGCACGTTAATCTCACCCTTCTTCGCCTCGACAGCCTCAAATGCTTTTTTGAAAATAACATTAAACTCGCGCATCTCGCCCGCGAGCTTATTCTCCATGTTTCCCAGCTCGCCCAAGTTCTTCTCAAGCTTCTCAAGCTCATCAATAAAGGTCTTTTTCACCTTCTCAATCTCTTTCACCCTGCCCTCAACCTCGCGGTTGCCGCCCTCAAGAAGCTGATCAATGCGTTCAGTTATCGCCTTCAACTTTCCCTTAATCGCACTGATGTCTTCGTGTGCTATCGCCTCGCTCACAATACGCTTTACGTCTTTAATCAAGCTGATTAACTCCGTCTCTTTCACGCTCGCCTTCGGCCTGCTTAAGATAAACTCCACCTCCGCCTCGAGGCGGCCGAGCTCCTTTTGAATCTGGCTGCGGCGGCCGAGGATCTCCGACTGCTGCTTTTTAAACGCGTCGAAGTTCTTATCGCCCTGCGGTTGGTTTTTTTCAATCCGAACAAGTTCGTCCTGCAACGCTTTTAATTCTTTATTCTTACTTCCTACTTCGATTTCAATCTTGTGAATCTCCGGGTCTATCTTCTCAAGCTCTTTCTTAAACTGCGCAATCTTAAATGCAAAGTACTGGTTCTCTAAATCTTTTAATTCTTGCTGAACGGTCGCGTGCTTCTCCCAACGAGTCGCCTGACGACGAAGCATCTTGAGATGCGGCAAAATCTCCTCGATGAGCGCCTTCACCTTTTCGAGATTGTCCTGCGTCGTATCCAGTTTATTTTCCGACTCGTGACGCTTAAGCTGATACTGGCGAAGACCGAGCACCTCTTCGAGCATCACGCGGCGCTCAGACGGCGACGCCTTAATAAAGAGGTCGCTGTTGCCCTGGTTGATGATTGAAAATCCTTTTGTGCCGAGGCGCGCCTTGGAGAAAAAGTCGATAACGTCGCGGAGTCGCGTCGGAGCGTCATTAATATAGTACTCACCAGTGCCGTCGCGGCTCACCCGGCGCCTAATAGTCACCTCGTTGTAATCCACCGGGAAGAACTTCGTGCTGTTGTCGAAGGTGATCGCCACCTGGGCGAACGCGCTGCGTGTGCGCTGGGGCGTTCCGGAGAAGATAAGGTTCTCGCTCTTTTCGGCGCGGATGTTCTTCGCTTCACGCTCACCCAGAATCCAGCGGAGAGCGTCAATTACGTTCGATTTTCCCGAGCCGTTCGGGCCGACGATGGCCGTCACTCCCCCAGGGAACTCAAGCGTGGACTTTTGAGCAAAGGATTTAAACCCGAGAAGCTCTAATCGCTTTAAGTACATTAGTATCTATTCTAACTCAACCGTAATGCGTAATCTAGCGGAGGATCGTCGACACATGAGCTCGTTTATCCCATATGGGATTTTTTCGAGCTTCTTCAGTAAGAAGAACAATTGGAAAGTCCCACCAGAAAAACGCCCACAAACTTTTTATTAATCCTTGCACAAAAGTCGGCCGCCCACCTATTAAGGGATCAATTACCCGCATACCCAATAAACGCTGACCAAGAGTCGCTCCGGTCAGCATCATTAATAAAGGAGCGTATAGATAGAGTGTCAAGAATAGTATCATCACGAGCATCATTTCGGATGGAAAGTCTCGAGTAAAGGTGAGAAAGATCAAAAGAAGAATTAAAAAATCTATTAAAAACCCACGAAACGCCTTCCAATAGAGGGTCTTCGATCAGGATAGTCGTTAAGTAATAAAAAATCTTTTATCCCCATTTGAGTAAGTTATTTCTTCAGCCCCTCCTTCACCCCCTCTTTCGCGACCCACTCGAGCGCCTTTTTCGCCGCTTCGACTTCGCCGTCCTGCTTCGCCTGACCGCTACCTTCGGCGATGAGCTTCTCGTGGAAGTAGACACCAATTTTAAATATCTTGCGGTGATCAGGGCCACTACTCTCAATAACGCGATAGCTCGGGGTCACCTTAAACTCCGCCTGCGCCTTCTCCTGCAATAAACTCTTTGCATCAATATAAAGTCCCTTCTTGAACACCTCGTCGAGACGGGTCAGAATGAACTTCTTAATAAACTTGCGCGCCGGCTCATATCCGCCATCGAGGTGGATAGCTCCAATCAGCGACTCCATCCCGTTAGCCAAGATAACGTCACGGGCGCGGCCAGTGTCCTTCGCCTCCCCTTTTGAAAGCAAGATGTGGCCGCCTATTTGCACCTCGCGGGCGACTTCGGAAAGCATCACGTAATTCACCAGTGCCGAACGCAGACTCGTCATCTGTCCTTCTTGTGCATCCGGGTAGCGATTATAGAGCTCCTCGGTAACGATGAGTTCAAGCACCGCGTCGCCCAAAAACTCCAAGCGCTCGTTACTTGGCAGCTTCCACGCCGGATTTTCATTCAAATAAGAACGGTGAGTCAGCGCCTCTTTGAGTCGCTCTTTATTCCTGAATGTATAGCTTATTTGATTTTCGAGTTTTTCTAAATCCATGATTTTATTGTTTGTCATCCTGAGTAAAACGAAGGATCTGGATTCTTCCGATTACGTCAGAATGACGGACCATTCGTTTATTCGTGTTTTGATTCGTTATTCGCTGATTTCTGTATCTTCTTATAGACGGTGCCGAGCACACCGTTAATGAACTTGCCCGAGTTCGGGCCTCCATAGTTTTTGGCTATTTCAATAGCTTCATTAATGGCTACCGCCGCCGGCACCTCTTTTCGGTCGGCATAGAGCAACTCCCAAAAACCGATACGCAGGGCGTTTCGATCGATAAGCGCTATTTGATCAAGCGGCCACTCGGGAGCGGCCTCATGGATCATGACGTCAATCTCCTTTTGATGCTGCACAACGCCTTTGACGATGCGCCAGATAAACTCAATCTCATCAAGTCCGGGACCGAACTCGGCGAGATTGCGTTCAACGATGGCGACCAGGTCGTTTTTGTGAGCATAAAAATCCCACTCATAGAGCGACTGCAGGACAATTGAGCGTGCTAATTGGCGACTAGCCATGAATGTGAAGGTACATTGAACTAAAGTTCTAAAAAGATTCTACAATGAAAAACGACTCGAGTCCAATGGATCGAGTCGTTTTTCTAACGCGCATTACTTCGCTATCTTCTTGCCCTTGTAGAATCCACACTGGCCGCAGGCGCGATGAGGAAGGAGCGGACCCTTACAGTTGGCACAGACAAAGACCTTCTCTTTCTTGAGAGCGAGGTGCGACCGACGACGGCCGACTTTGGACTTACTTAAATGTTTAGGAGGTACACCACCCATGTTGGTTTGTTATAAATTTTACTAAATTTATCCAACAAACCTACACCCCGCCAGACGGCGCGGGTATTCGTCTGTTAGATTTACGATGTAGTGAAGATACCAGACGAGCAATATTTTGGCAAATGAATTAAGTTGGGGGCGGTCCGTGCAAGCACGAGCCGCCCCCACTAAGGTTGTTGCCGAAAGGGTCATGAACCCCCGTCGCATACACCGGACACGAATCCGGGCTCCCGCAGGAGCACCCTCAGTCATAAGCGGGGCTCCCGAATTGGGAGGGAGCTGGCGCCGGAGGAGGTCCCGCCGCCAGCTCGAAAACGAGAGCCCCTATACAGAAGACGTCTTGCTTGGTGGAGCCGGTGGCGGGATTTGAACCCGAGCGGCATCCATTCCGTGAAGATGATAATAAACTAATACTTACCTTCCGTCAATTGAGTAAAATCCCTTTTCTATTTCATATAAATCCAGCATACTGAAAATGTTCAAATCCTCGACCATTGGGTTGAAGATTGAAAACTAAATACAATTTCATATGGTGAAGTTCACTCATTTACATACGCACAGCCACTACTCCCTCCTCGACGGAATGAGCAAAATTCCAGACATGGTCGAGAAGGCGAAAAGTATCGGAGCAGAAGCGATCGCACTCACCGACCACGGAAACCTCTACGGTGCGATTGAATTTTATAAAGCATGCAAAGCCGCCGGCATTAAACCGATTTTAGGCGTCGAGGCGTATATCGCTCCGGGCGACCACACTGATAAGAGCGCGACTGTTAACGAAGACAAGTACTATCACCTCATCCTGCTCGTCAAAAACGATGTCGGGTGGCGAAACCTTATCGAGCTCGTAACCGAGAGCTACATGCACGGCTTCTATTACCGTCCGCGCATGGACAAGGCGATGTTGCGCGAAAAGCACGAAGGGCTCATCGCCCTCTCGGGCTGCCTCGGCGGTGAGCTCGCCCAGGCGCTCTTTAAAGGAAGCAACGAGCAGGCGGAAAAAATAGCCCTCGAATATCAGGATATCTTCGGCAAGGATAACTACTATATGGAGGTGCAGGCGCACACGGCGATTAAGGACGTCATGACGGTCCTCCCGAAGCAAATCGCGTTTGCGAAGAAACTTGGCATCCCTATGGTCGCGACCCAGGACAGCCACTATCTCAATACTGACGACCGGCAGGCACACGATGTTCTCCTTGCGATTCAGACGGGCAAAAAGATAACCGATGAAAAACGCTTCGCGCTTGAAGACGACTTCTCGCTCTTTAGTGGCGACGATATGGCGAAGCATTTTAAGGAGTATCCAGAGGCGATTGAAAACTCGGTCAAAATCGCCGAAGCCTGCAACCTTACCCTCGAGCTCGGTAAAATCCTTCTTCCAAAGTTCGATACCCCAGACAATATCGACTCAAAGCTATATCTGCGCCAGCTCGTGAAAGAACGGACCCAAAAGCGCTACTCGGTCATTTCCGAGGAGGTTAGCAAACGTATTGAGTACGAGCTCTCAGTCGTTGAGAAGATGGGATTTGCCGACTACTTCCTCATCGTCGCCGACTTCATTAACTGGGCGAAGGACCGCGGTGTCGTTGTCGGCCCCGGCCGTGGTTCGGCCGCCGGCTCAATCATCTCGTACATCCTCGGCATCACCAACCTCGATCCGATTCATTACGGCCTCCTCTTTGAGCGTTTCTTAAACCCGGAGCGTATCCAAATGCCGGATATCGACGTCGACATCACTGATATCCGCCGCGACGAGGTGTTCGGCTACTTGGTAGAAAAATACGGCGAGAACCGCGTCGCTCACATCATCACCTTTGGAACGATGGCGGCACGCGCTGCGATTCGCGACGTTGGTCGCGCGATGGGCATCGAATACAGCTTCTGCGACCAGCTCAGTAAGCTCATCCCCTTCCAGAAAGACTTAGACCAGGCACTCGAACTCGTGCCGGAGCTCGCCGCGTTTTATAAAAAAGATGAGCGCGCGAAAAGGATTATCGACACCGCCCGCCGGCTTGAAGGCGTTGCTCGTCACGCCTCGGTGCACGCGTGCGGTACCGTTATTGCCGCGGAACCGATTACTAAGCGCGTACCACTGCAGCACGCTCCGCAGGATGAGAACGTGACCGTCACTCAGTTCGAGATGCACGCGATTGAAGACCTCGGTCTCCTCAAAATCGATATCTTGGGACTCAAGAACCTCACTATCATTGAAGAGACGCTGCGCATCATTAAGGAGCTCACCGGCACCGAGGTTAATATCGATAACATTCCGCTCAATGACAAGAAGGCGTTCGAGCTCCTCCAGCGCGCCGACACGACCGGTGTCTTCCAATTGGAATCGGGAGGAATGAGACGTTACCTCAAGGAGCTGAAGCCGACTGAGCTCGAAGACATTATCGCGATGGTCGCCCTCTACCGCCCGGGTCCTATCGAACTTATTCCTTCATACATCGCCCGCAAACATGGCCACGAGCAGGTCAGCTATCTCCACCCGAGGCTCGAGCCAATCATGCGCACGACCTATGGTATCGGTATCTATCAGGAGCAGATGATGCGCATCGCGAGCGACCTCGCGAGCTACACCCTGGCTCAAGCCGATACGCTACGTAAAGCTATCGGTAAGAAGATTAAAAAGCTCCTCGATGAGCAACAGGTAAAGCTCGTCGACGGTATGATCAAAAACGGAATCCCACAGCGCACCGCCGAGGCGATTTGGGAGCTCTTCCCGCCGTTCGCCCGTTACGGTTTCAACCGCTCTCACGCCGCTTGCTACGCGCTCATCGCTTATCAGACCGCCTACCTCAAGGCGAACTCCCCGGAAGCGTTCATGACCGCGCTCCTCAACGCTGACAGTGGCGACGTTGAGCGCGTCAGCTTCCTTATTGATGAGGCGAAGAAGATGAATATCATCGTGCTCCCGCCCGATATCAATAAATCGTCCGCAGTATTCACTCCAGAAGGTGCGAACATTCGCTTCGGTATGAACGCGATTAAAAACGTTGGTAACAATATCATTGCGGCAATTATCGAAGAGCGCAGTAAGAGTGGCGAGTTTTCCGCCCGAGGCGGATCCGCCTCGGGCGGAGAAAACCTTGCCAACTTCCTTACGCGCGTACTCCACAAGGACCTCAATAAAAAGTCACTTGAGTCGTTAACCAAGTGCGGAGCCCTCGACGGCTTCGGCGTTGAACGCAATCAGATCCTCGAAAATATGGAGGATGTTATTAAGTTCGCCTCCATCGCTAAAAAGGGAGCGGCCGGGAGCGGACAGGGCGGACTCTTCGGTTCGAGTTATGTGCCGTCAGTCGCCGCTTTAAAACTCAAGCCCGTCAAAGAAGCCGGACGTGCCGAGAAGCTCGCGTGGGAAAAGGAACTCCTCGGACTCTATGTTTCTGACCACCCGCTCAATATGCACAAAGAGAGCTTGAGCGGAGCCAAGCCGACTCCGATTAAGCAGGTGCTTAAGGAACACGACAGCGACAAGAGCTATCGCATCGCCGGACTCGTTTCTGGGGTAAAAAATATCCTTACTAAAACCGGCAAGCCAATGCTTTTTGCTCACGTTGAGGACACTACCGACGGCATCGAGGTGGTCGTCTTCAATGAAACACTCAAAAAGACTCAGGAGTGTTGGACGGAAGGGAGCGTCGTCATCCTCGTCGGCAAGGTCTCAACCCGAAACGGCAATATAGGAATGATTTGTGATGAGGTGAAAAAACTGTAGAACGTTAGGAATGCCTGCCCCGTAGCGTGATTGCGAAGCAATCTCTGCTACTGGGGATTTGCGATGAGGTAAAGAAGTTGTAAACTACATCTATATGGAAAACCTTGACCACAAGCGCCACACCCTCGCCCACCTGCTCGCCGCAGCTGTCTTAAGCTTTGACGAGTGGAAGGAGGCTCAGCTGGCTATCGGCCCGGTTATCGAAAACGGCTTCTATTACGACATTAAGTTTGTTAACCCGATCCGCGAAGCGGATTTAGGGCGCATCGAGAAGCGGATGAAGAAGATCCTGCCGAACTGGAAGAAGATGGAGGGAAAGGAGTGGGGCAATGGCGCCGATGCGAAGAGCGTCTTCCCGGGCAACCCGTTCAAGGATGAAATCATCGACGATATCGTCAAAGCCGGTGGAACGATTACCACCTACAAGGCGGGCTCATTCGAAGATGTCTGCCGCGGTGGCCACTGCGAGAATCCAGCGGCTGAAATTGACGCAGAGTCATTCAAACTCTCCAAGCTCGCCGGCGCCTACTGGCGTGGTGACGAAAAGAATCCGCAGCTCACCCGTATCTACGGTCTCGCTTTTGGTACCAAAGAAGAGCTCACCGCCTACGTGACGATGATGGAAGAGGCGGAGAAGCGCGACCACCGCAAGCTCGGGCAAGAGATGGACCTCTTCACCTTCTCCCCGCTCGTCGGCTCTGGTCTACCGATGTTTACCCCGCGTGGAACTTTGATGCGCCAACTTATCATCGACTTCGTCTGGGATTTAATGAAACCGTACGGCTATCAGCGTGTCTGGAGCCCGCACATGGCGAACGTCGACCTCTACAAGACCTCCGGCCACTTCGACAAGTTCGCGGATGACATCTTCTATATAAAGAGCAAGAAGACAGAGACTCAGTTCATCATGAAGCCGATGAACTGCCCGCACCACACCCAGATATACGCGAGTAAGCCGCGCAGCTACCGCGACCTTCCTTTGCGCTTCTCTGAAGTCGCCACTGTCTATCGTGACGAGAACACCGGACAGCTCGCCGGACTCACCCGCGTCCGCTCAATCAGCCAAGACGACGCTCATATCTTCTGCCGTATGGATCAGGTGAAGGCAGAGGTTAAGGGCATTTATGAAATTGTCAGTAAGTTCTACGAGGCGCTCGGCATGCCACTTAAGATTCGGCTTTCGGTTGACGACCCCGCTCACCCGGAAAAGTATTTGGGCAGTAAAGAAAACTGGAAGAACGCAGTCGCGAGCTTTGAGGAGATTCTTAAAGAACTCGGCAAAGAGTACGAGATTGGTGTCGGCGAGGCTGCGTTCTATGGTCCAAAAATTGACTTCATCGCGCAGGACGCAATTGGCCGTCAGTGGCAGCTCGCCACCGCCCAGATAGACTTTAACCAGCCGGAACGCTTCCAGCTCGAATACACGAGTGAAGACGGCAAGAAGGAGCGCCCGGTCATGGTCCACCGCGCTATTAGCGGCTCGCTCGAACGCTTCATGGGCATCATCATCGAACACTACGCTGGACACTTCCCTACATGGCTCTCCCCTGTCCAGGCGCGCGTCATCGCCATCTCCGAGAAGTTCCAAGGCTACGGTGAAGAAGTTTTAAAGAAACTCCAAGCTGCTGGTCTGCGCGCCGAACTCGTCGGCTCCGACGAGACACTCGGCAAGCGCATCCGCGCCGCTCAGGTAGAAAAAATCCCGTACGTACTCGTCGTCGGGGAGGAAGAAGTAAGAGCAAGCTCTATTTCGGTGAGACACTCGACCAAGGGTGACCTCAAGACGATGAGCGTTGCGGATATCGTGGAACGGATTCAGAAAGAAATAGCAGAAAAGAGTTCGTAAAAACTAGTCTGTTTTCAAAACAAGTTTATTTGTATATCAAATGGGAAAGATATTTGAGAAGCTCGTTTCGCTCACTTTTCAAATTCCTGTATTGGTAGCGGTTTTATTGCTACTGAATTATTTCGTGAAACCCGACGGAAAGAATACGGAATGGACGATTATGGCCTTTCTCTTCCTCTCCTTCGCCCCAACGCTGTATGGTTTTTGCATTTATAGAAATAAGACGATATCTGACCAAAATATTATCAACAGGCACGAGAGAATTTTCCCATTTTTTATCATAACGCTTATATACGGCATTAACCTTTTTCTAACACTTATATTCAGTGGTCCTGAGATTTTCAAATATATTGCAATCAATTATTTCCTATTGGCACTTGTTCTAAGTTGCATTACTGTCTTTTGGAAAATTAGTGTTCATGTCGCTGGAATTACAAATTTCTTATTCTTTCTGATGACATTCCTTGATTCCCGTGCTATATATTTTCTTCCTCTTATTGCTCTTGTAACAATAATGATAATAAAATCCCGATATCATACCTTTTGGCAGGTGTTTGCCGGAATGACAGTGGGAATTTTAATTGCGTATATAGCCCTTTATATTCATCTGTAAGCAGTCGAGGGCCCCTTCGTTCGAACGAAGGGGCCCTCGATATCGCGTGAAACTACAGACAGAAACTATTGATTTGAAATAAAAATAAGCCTGTAAGGGCTCTAAAAAGACTGTGGCTCGGGAGAATCTCCCGGGCCCCGCTGGCGCAAGCTGGTCACGCCGACTACTTCTTACCGCTGCGCTTGGTGCCGCGAGGGCGTCGAAGGCGCCGATCATGTCGAGCTGTCGA
>Ga0163152_10006038_pt1 | contig 13896 bp, 12 predicted proteins | sample OliLakLV19MP8IB2_FD_148635 | JGI IMG/M metagenome (GOLD analysis project Ga0163152, IMG submission 148635) | Freshwater microbial mat bacterial communities from Lake Vanda, McMurdo Dry Valleys, Antarctica - Oligotrophic Lake LV.19.MP8.IB-2 | ecosystem: Environmental > Aquatic > Freshwater >... | reverse complement strand
CCGCGGTGCGCGATGAAGACTTCCACGGTGCCGGGTTCGGCGCCGCGCTCGATGCGCGTGCGGAACTTGTCCTGCTTGTACGTCGCAAAGAACACATCGAGATACTTGCCGATGGTGCGGCGGAAGAGGTCTTGTGGAATCTCCGCGCGATTCTCCGCGAAGTCCGTTTCCATCATGCCGACGTTGGGTTGCTCCACCGCCAGCACGAAGCCCGTCTCCTGCCAGAACTCGCGGATCGTGTTCCATGCCTGCTCGGGCGTGGCCTTCACGACCAGCCAGCGTTCGCCGCCGGCGCGCACCAGCTTGGCGTCCGGCGTGGTGGGCAGGAACTCGGAGCGCGTGCCCTTGTTGGCGCTGGCCGCTGCCTGGCCGGCCGCGGTGTTGACCTGGTAGCGGTCGTCGTAGCGCGGCGTGGTGAGGTCGGGCGGCAGCTCCAGCGCCGGGCCGGTCGCGGCGGATTTGTAATCGATGCGCTTCGTCGGCGCGAGGCCCGTAAGCGACTCGCAGCCTGCCAGAAGCCACGGCAGCAGCGCAACCAGGACCAATGGCGCAGCACGCCGGAGGACCGTACGGGGAATCAAATTAAGAGTCATGGCGGAGGTACCTCGGCGCTAGGCGAGACAGCCGGCGTCGCGGAGTGCGGCGCGAACCGTGTCGTGGAATTGGGGCGAGAGCGGCTGCAGCGGCAACCGCAGTTCGTTCTGGATAAAGCCCATCTCCGCGAGCGACCATTTGGTCGGGATCGGATTGGGTTCGATGAAGAGCCGGCGATGCAGTGCCAGCAGGCGATTGTTGCATTCGCGCGCCGTGGCGACATCGCCCTTCAGCGCGGCCGCGCACATCTGCGCCATCAACTTCGGCGCGACGTTGGCGGTGACCGAGATCACGCCATGGGCGCCCATCAGCATCAGCGGCAGCGACGTGATGTCCTCGCCGCTGTAGACCGCAAACTTGTCGAGGCCGGCCTGGCCGAGCGCGCGCAGCAGCTCGCTGCCCCGCCCGACATCGGCCGTGGCGTCCTTCAACCCGACGATGTTGGGGACCTTGGCGAGACGCAGCACGGTGTCGTTCGACAGGTCGGTGACGGTGCGGCCCGGCACGTTGTACAGGATCATCGGCAGTGCCACGGCTTCGGCGATCGTGCGGAAGTGGGCGTAGAGGCCCTCCTGTGTGGGCTTGTTGTAGTACGGCACCACGGACAGGTGCATGTCGGCGCCCGCCGTCCTGGCGTATTGCGCGAGCTTCAGCGCTTCGGCCGTTGAATTGGCACCCGTACCAGCGACGACCGCGACGCGGCCGGCCACGTGATCGACCGTGGCCTTGATCAGGAAGCAATGCTCGTCGAAGTCCACGGTGGGGGATTCACCCGTGGTACCGACGATAACGACCCCCGCAGTGCCGTTCGCGACGTGGAAGTCGATGAGTTTGCGAAGCGCCGGAAGGTCGAGCGCACCGCCTGGCTGCATCGGGGTCGCGATGGCGACCAAGCTACCGATCAACATAGGGTCAGACTGGAAAAATGAAGCATTTTACTCCATTCGCCAACAGCGGCCGTCCCCGGGCCGAGGGGATGGCCGGGGCGGGTCCGCCGGTTCGACCGCAGGTAACCCGCGGCGTTCCATCACGCCACCCGCGGTGCGGGGGTTGGCGCCAGCATGGGCGGCCAGGCATACGCGGGTCCTACCGCGGCCAGCCGCGCCACGACAATCGTGCGGCCGCCGGAATCCTCCCGGCCCTGTTCGAACGCGACGACGGTCAGCGGTAGGGGTAGCCCCGCCGCCAGATGCAGCAACTCACCGTCGCGCAACAGGAACGCCGGATTCGACGGCAGGCCGAAGTGCTCGTTGCCCGCGGCGAAAGTTTCGTAGAGCAGCACGCCATCCGGCGCCAGCGCCGCGCGCAGATGCGGGAACAGGGGCCGGTGCAGGTAGTTGGCCACCACGATTGCGTCGAAGGTTGCGCCGGTCAATGGCCAACCGTCGGCTTCGAGGTCGAGCACGCGGGTCTCGATGCGCGGGTCGCAAGCATAGGCGGCAAGCGCGGCGGCATCGCGGTCCACGGCCAGCACCTGCGCACCACGCGCCGCCAGCAGGCGCGCATGACGTCCTGATCCCGCCGCAAGATCGAGCACGCGCGCGTTGGCGGGAATCAGCGCTGCGAAGCGGGCGATGAATGGGGATGGCTCCAAATGGTCATGCGGCATGACGGGTTCCTGACGTGCGGGACTTGCGCGGTGCGGGCGCGGCGGCCGCCTCGAAGCTGCGGATAAAGTCGAGCGATGGCAACTGGCGCAATGAGTTTTGCATGATCTGTACTTATGCATGGCACGCGGACTCGTCGTCTGAAGGCTGGTGCGGCCCGGCGCAGCATTACTCCCGATTGCGGCAAATGGTGCGACTCTACCGATTGCCGAATCTGGCGCCAAGGTTGCGCCCCACGCAGGTCAAGCGACAACGAGCACTATCATGGACGATGGCCAGCGGACACGGCCGTACTGCTTATCAGCGCGCATCAGCATATCCGGCCGCAGCGCCGGTATTCAATCGCGAGGGCGCCTTGGCTATACTTCGCCCCGCCATGCCGCAACCCTCGTCCATTCGCACCGTCGAGCCGATCGTCGTCGCACTGCCACGCGATACGCCCTATCTCGGTCCGCTCGGTCCCGGCGAGGAGGTCAACGAACGCGGGTATTTCGTCCGTCGCGGCAACCGCACGATCTACCCCACGGTCGATCGTTCGGTGCTGGTCAAGGTCACGACCGCCGATGGCGCCGTCGGGTGGGGCGAGACCTACGGGATCATCGCGCCCGATGCCGTCGTGGCGCTGCTCCGCGACGTGATGATTCCGATCGTGCTGCGCCGTGCTGCCGACGACCCTGCATCGATCTACAACGAGCTCTACGACCTGATGCGCGTGCGCGGCGGGTCCGGCGGCTTCTACGGCGACGCGTTGGCGGCGATCGACATCGCGCTCTGGGACGTGAAAGCGCGTCGTGCCGGCGTCTCGCTGGCGCAGGCATTGGGCGGTGCGCGCGTGGACAGGATCCCGGCGTATGTCTCCGGCCTGCCGATGGCGACGCTGCCCGAACGTGTCCAGCTTGCGCAGCAGTGGCACGCACGCGGGTTCCGCGGCATCAAGTACGCGGCCGTCGTGTCGCGGGAAGGCGTCGCGGCGGAAATGCACGCGCTGCGCGCGGCGCTCGGACCCCACGCGGACCTGATGGTGGACCTGCATTGGCAGTATCCGGCCGACGCGGCGCTGGCCCTCGCGCGCGCGCTGGCGGCGGCTGCGCCCTACTTCATCGAGGCGCCATGCGCGCCCGAGGACGTGCAGGGCCTGGCACGCGTGGCGAACGAATCCGGGTTGCGCGTAGCCGGCGGCGAGGAGTGGCGCAACGAATACGAGGCAGCGATGCGCCTCGATCACGCGCGCCTGGCCTTCGTGCAGCCGGAGATGGCACACACCGGGGTGTCGCAGTTCTGCGCCATCGCGAAGCTTGCGCATGCGCGCGGCGCGGGCGTGATCCCGCATGCCACCATCGGCGTGGGTATCTTCCTCGCCGCCAGCCTGGCCGCGGCATCGACGCTGCCCGCCTGCCCGTATCACGAGTACCAGCATTCGGTGTTCGACCGCAACCTGCAATTCGTCGACACCACGATGCGCTGTGCGGACGGCTACTACGATGTCGCCGCCGGGCCCGGCCACGGCGTGACGCCGCGCGCGTCGCTGTGGCAACACATCGTGTCTGGGTAAGGACAACGCCCGCATTGCTCGCGATCCTGCTCGTCACATTTCCGTTTTTCGCGCTGGTGCTGTGCGGCTACGTGGCCACGCGGCGCAGCCTGATGCCGCTGGCCGCCATTCCCGGGCTCAACACGTTCGTGCTGTACTTCGCGTTGCCGTGCATGCTCTACCGGTTCGGCGCGACGACCCCACTTGCGCAATTGCTGAACCCCGGCGTCGCCGGCGTGTACTTGCTGTGTGCGATCGTGATGGTGGCGTTCACGATCAGCGTGACGCGCAGCGCCCGCATCGGATGGAACGATGCGGCGTTCGGCACGTTGGTCGGGGTGTTTCCCAACACCGGCTATATGGGCGTGCCGCTGCTGGTCGCGCTGCTCGGCACTGCCGCTGCGGGACCCGCGATCGTGACGATCCTGGTTGACCTCTTGTTCACATCTTCGCTATGTATCGCATTGTCGCGGTTGTCGACGGCCGGAACGCACGGAGCGAGTATTGCGGCCCGCAACGCGTTGAAAGGTGTCGCGGCCAATCCGATGCCGTGGTCCATCGTGCTGGGTGGCGTGTCGTCGGCGCTGGGCCTCTCGCTGTGGAAACCCGTCGACCAGACGATCGGCCTCTTGGCCGACTCGGCTTCGCCCGTGGCACTGTTCACGATCGGCGCGGTGTTGGCACGTTCGCAGATGCAAAGCCGCGCTGCGACGCCGCTGGCCGACTACGTGCCCATCGCGCTGATCAAGCTGATCGTGCACCCGTTGCTGGTGCTGGCCGTAGGCGTCGCCGCCATCGACCTCGGCGTGCCGCTCGACCGTTTCGCGCTGACGGTGATCGTGCTGGTGGCGGCCCTGCCGTCGGCCAGCAACGTGGCGATGCTGGCCGAGCGCTTCGACGCCGACAATGGCCGCGTCGCGCGGATTATTCTCGTCTCGACGGCGCTCTCGTTCTTCACGTTCTCCGGTGCGGTCGCGCTGCTGACCTAGCCACCTACGGCTCGCGGGTCGAGCGTGTGCCAATGGTGAAGTTTCCCGGGTGACGAACGCGGCAGCCTCTCGGGTCGCGCGCTGCAGAAGTGTTCCAGTGTAGCCAATTCCGGAAAATCCGGCCGCGTTCACCTCGGCCGGAACCACGCCGGTATGCTAGCGTTGCCGGATGCGTCTGCCCTTCCCCGACCTGCTCGCCACGCGCAACGGCCGGCTGGTGGCGTTCTTCTCGCTGTATGTCACCGAGGGCATTCCGCTCGGCTTCACCGCCGTCGCGATGGCGACGCAGATGCGGCGGCAGGGGCTGGGTCCCGCGGCGATCGGCGCGTTCGTCGCGTCGCTGTACCTGCCGTGGGCATTCAAGTGGGTGGCGGGACCCATCGTCGACACGTTCTCCTCCGATCGCTTCGGCCGGCGGCGGCTGTGGATCCTGCTGACGCAGATCGGCATGATGGCCACGCTGCTGGTCGCGATGCCGGTCAATTTGAGCACCGAACTCGGCCTGCTGACGGCCATCATCCTGGTGCACAACGTGTTCGCCGCCACGCAGGACGTGGCCATCGACGCGCTGGCGGTGAACGTGTTGCCCGAGCACGAGCGTGGTGTCGCCAACGGCTTCATGTTCGCCGGCGCCTCGATCGGTCAGGCGATCGGCGGGGCGGGTGTGCTGTTTCTTGCCGCCGTCATGCCGTTCCAGACCACCTACCTCTTCGTCGTCGGCGCGATCCTGCTCGTCACGCTGTTCGTCGTGCTGCCACTGCAGGAGAAGGCCGGGCTGCCGCGGGCGCCCTCCGAGCGCAGCGCGCTGGCGCGGGTGGCCAACGACCTCGCCCTCTTCGTGCGCGATGCGTGGCGCGCGTTCACCGGTTCGCGCGCGGCCTTCGTCGGCGTGTTCGTGTCGTTGCTGCCCTTTGGCGCCTACGCATTGAGCCTGGCATTGCAGTCGAATCTGGCCGTGGAACTCGGTATGGACGACAACGCGGTCGCGCAGTTGAATCTCGTCTCCACGATCGCCTTCGCGTTCGCGTGCGTGGCCGGCGGCTGGCTGTCCGACCGCTACGGACGCCGGCGCATGCTGGCACTCTTCGTCGTCCTGACCGTGATCCCGACGCTGTGGCTGGCGTGGACGATGCAGCAGGCGCAATGGATCCTGCCGGTGGATGTGCTGCTGCCCAACCGTCCGCAGGCCGGACCTGTACTCGTCACCACGTTCTGGCTTGCCACCATCACGTTCAACGTGTTCCAGGGCCTCTACTACGGCGTGCGTTCCGCGCTGTTCATGGACGTGACGACGCGCGCCGTGGCCGCCACGCAGTTCACCGCCTACATGGCCATGGCCAACCTCGTGATCAGCTACACGTCGTGGTGGCAGGGCCTGGCCATCGTCCGCTGGGGCTACCCGGTCACACTGGCGATGGACGCGGCGTTCGGGCTGGTGGTGCTGTTCTTGCTGCCGCTGATGAAGCCGACGGCACCCCCTGGAGCGCGGTCGGCGTGAGTACCGCCGTCGCGTAATGCGCTATTGCAGCGACTTCAGGTATTCGAGCTTGGCCGCGTAGATCTGGTGCGCGCGCTGCGTGGTGCTGCTCTTCATCGCGATGGCGAGGTGCGCCCGCGCGGGCTCGAGCTCGCCCAGGTTGAAGTAGGCAAGCGCCAGCCAGAAGTGGAACTCGTGATACTCCGGCGCACGCGCCACTTCCTGCGCGAATGCTTCCTTGGCCATGCGTACGTTGCCGTCCTGCATCGCCACCAGTCCGCGGTTGAAGTGGCTGAACGCGGGCTCGGGATCGAGCTGCTTCAACCGGGCCGCCAACTGCAGTGACTCCGTTCCGCGACCGAGATCGTTCAACGCGGCGCGGACGCACAAGCCGACAGCAGCACTGCACCCAGCGCAATGGCCAGATTCTTCATGGCACGCCTCCCCCTGCGGGACAGACCTGAATCCCATTCTAGCGCCGATCCCGCGCCGACGTTCGGCTATAATGATCGGTTACTCTCGGGCTCCGCTGCGCAAAGCCACAAGCTAAGCGCCGCTTGCATTGGCGACCAACCATGTTCGCATTCTTCGAATCCCTCGTCCGCCCCACCGGGCTTCCGCAGGCCGCGCCTCCGCGCGGCCTGATGGCGTTCTATTGGCACTTCATCCGGCAGACGCGCGGGCTCTACCTTGCGATGTTCGCCACCGGGCTGGTGGTGGCGCTGATCGACACGCTGGTCCCGGTGTTCATCGGCAGACTGGTCACGCTGATGCAGGCGGAAGATCGCATCGCGGCATTCAGCGGGGCGATTCCAATGCTGGTCGGCATGGCGGCGCTGCTGCTCTTCGGCCGCCCGGCGGCAATGATGGCGGACAGCCTCGTCCGCAACAACGCAGTGCTGCCCGGCGTGACCAGCCTGATCCGCTGGCAGAGCCACTGGCACGTCGTGCGGCAGAGCTGGCCGTTCTTCCAGAACGACTTCGCGGGCCGCATCGCCAACCGGGTAATGCAGACCAGCAATGCACTGCGCGAGTCCGTCGTCTCCAGCATCCGCGCGGTCTGGTACATCGGCATCTACGGCGTGTCGGCGCTGGTGCTGATGGCCTTCGCTGACTGGCGCCTCGCCATCCCAACCATACTGTGGTTCCTGGGCTACATCTTCTTCCTGCGCTATTTCGTGCCGCGGATGCGCGACCTGGCGCGCACGAGTTCCGAGCTACGCTCGCTGGTGATGGGCCGGGTGGTGGACAGCTACACCAACATCCTGACGGTCAAGCTCTTCGCCCGCGCGCGCGATGAGGACGATTACGTCCGCGAGGTGATCAACGACCACACCGGCGCCATCGCTGCGCACATGCGGCTCATCACGCGCTTCATGGCCGTGCTGACGACGATGAACGCGCTGCTGCTGGTCGGCACCGCCGGCATCGGCATCACGCTGTGGGGCCAGGGCCACGTCAGTGCAGGTGTGGTGGCCATGGCGCTGCCATTGGCGTGGCAGATCTCCAACGTCGCCGGCTGGGTCAGCTGGGAAGTGACGGGCATCTTCGAGAACATCGGCGTCGTGCAGGAAGGCATGGAGACCATTGCGGTCCCGCATGCGCTGACCGATGTTCCCGACGCGCGCGAGCTGGAAGTACCGCATGGCGAGATCCGCATCGAGCACCTGTCGTTCACCTACGGGCGCACCGACGGCCGGCGGGTGCTGGACGACTTGAACCTGGTGATCAAGCCGGGCGAGCGCGTGGGCCTCGTCGGCCGCTCGGGCGCCGGCAAGTCCACGCTGGTGAACCTGCTGCTGCGCTTTCACGACATCGAGCACGGCAGCATCCGCATCGATGGCGTCGACATCCGCTCGGTCACGCAAGAGAGCCTGCGCAGCGCGATCGGCATGGTCACGCAGGACACGTCGCTGCTGCATCGCTCGATCGCCGCCAATATCCGCTACGGCCGTCCCGGCGCCACGTTGGCGGAAGTCGAGCTCGCGGCGCGCAAGGCGCAGGCGCACGAGTTCATCCTCGACCTGCAGGACTGGAAGGGGCGCACCGGCTACGACGCGCATGTCGGCGAGCGCGGGGTCAAGCTTTCCGGCGGCCAGCGCCAGCGAGTCGCCATCGCCCGCGTGGTGCTGAAGGACGCACCGATCCTGGTGCTGGACGAAGCCACATCGGCGCTCGACAGCGAAGTGGAGCTGGCGATCCAGGACCAGTTGCTCGGCCTGATGGAAGGCAAGACGGTGATCGCGATCGCGCACCGGTTGTCCACCATTGCGCGGATGGACCGGTTGATCGTGCTGGAGCAAGGCCGCATCGTCGAGGAAGGCTCGCACGACGAGCTGCTGCGGTACGATGGCCAGTACGCGATGCTGTGGAAGCATCAGTCCGGCGGCTTCCTGCCGCACGAAGTGCCGGAGGACGCAGAGGTCGTGGAGGAAGACGGGCCGGTCGATGATATGCGCGCGGCCGAAACGCCGGAGCCCAACACCAACGACGAGCCGATCCCCGCGCGAACCTAGGGCCTGCTGACACTTGCAGGGCCGCCCGCGCGCCTACGCCGGCACGAAGTTGAGCCACCCGGTGATGATGTACTTGTGCTGCGTCGGCGAGATCACGCCGGCATGCGTGTGCGTGAAATCCGGCGGCCAGATCAGCGTGCGTCCCTTACGCGATTCGAACGTATGTTCCTGATAGATGAAGTGGGTGCCCCCGCCGTCTGTCACGTCGTTGAGGTAGGTCATCCATACCAGCATCCGCGTGCTGTTGGCGAGCGCGCTGCGCTCGAAGTGCGGCATCTTGAAGCCTCCGCCCGGCCGGTAGTGCTGGATGGCGGGCGATTCGGTCAGCCCATGGCGGCCGATGCTGTGCAGGATCGGATGCTGCGTCATGTACAGGTCGACGCACCGTTTCAGTTCACTGAAGTAGGCCGGCATCCCGTACTCGTCCTGCAAGGCCTCCGGGATGGCCGAGACCGCCACGTCGTAGGAGTCCTTTTTTGCGACGTCCACGACGACCGCGCCAGCCTTACCCATGCTGCCACGCATCACCAGGCCGGTGCGGTCGCACACCCGGTGCAGGTCGACCAGACGGTCGCAAACCGCAGGGTCGATGGTGAAGTCGCCGACGAAACGCATGGCTTCAACCGTACCACGCGTTCGTATTGCAGTGCAAAACGGACATGCGTTTTCCAAACCCGGCGCGATTGCAGGTAACCTGCGCGTTGCCAATCCACCATCGCCATGTCGCTCCCCGGAAAATCGCCGATGACCGTCCGCACCACCCCGCCGTTTCGTGCCGACCACGTCGGCAGCTTCCTGCGTCCGCTCTACCTGCTTCATGCCCGCGCGGCCCGGGAACGCGGCGAGCTCACGGCCGACGCGCTGCGCACGGTCGAGGACCGCGCAATCACCGAGATCGTGCGTTTCCAGCGCGATGTCGGCCTGCAGTCGATCACGGACGGCGAATACCGCCGCACCTATTTCCACATCGACTTCCTCGCCCAACTGGGCGGCGTGAAGACCACGGACCCGGTCATGATCCAGCGCCCGGATGGGTCGCAGGAGCTGTCCCCGCCCGTGATGCGAGTGATCGACAAGGTGCGTCACACGAAGGACATCCAGCGCGCCGATTTCGAGTACCTGCAAACGCAGGTGAAGGCCCTGGCGCCAGCTGCCACGCCGAAGGTGACCATTCCCTCCCCGACGATGCTGCACTTCCGTGGCGGCCGCGCCGGCATCAGCAGTCAGCACTATCCTCAACTTGACCCCGCGTTCTACGACGACGTCGCGCGCGCCTACGGCGAGGAGCTGCAGTCGCTGTTCGACGCCGGCTGCCGCTACGTGCAAATGGATGACACCAACATGGCCTACCTCTGCGACGGGAAGATGCGGGAGGCCGCTCGCGCACGCGGCGACGACCCGGACGAGTTGCCGCACCGCTACGCCGGCTTCATCAACAAGGTGGTGGCGCACAAGCCCGCCGGCATGACGCTGGCGATGCACCTCTGCCGCGGCAACTTCCAGAGCACGTGGGCTGCCACGGGCAACTACGAACCCGTGGCCGAGGCGCTGCTGTCCGAGATGAAGCTCGACGCGTATTTCATGGAATACGACGACGACCGGTCGGGTGATTTCCGGCCGCTGCGATTCCTGAAGCCAGGCAAGGTCGTGGTGCTGGGCCTCGTCACGACGAAGTTCGGCGAGATGGAGAAGAAGGACACGCTGAAGCGCCGGATCGACGAGGCCGCACGTTACGCACCACTGGACCAACTGGCGCTGAGCCCGCAATGCGGATTTTCAAGCACTGTGCATGGCAACAACATTGCAATCGAAGCGCAACGCGCGAAGCTGCGGCTGGTGGTCGAGACGGCCGCTGAAGTCTGGCACTGAACAACCGAAGACGCGCAGAATCAAACCCCAAGGAGACCACACGATGAACCGTATTTCCCGTTCGCTTTTCGTCATTGCCGCCGCGGTGGCCACGGCGCCGGCCGTGGCGCAGGACGTCACACTCAAGTTCCACCACATCTGGAATCCGCAGGCCATGGCATCGGTCAGTGTCATCGTGCCCTGGTGCAACAAGATCGCAGCAGAGTCGAACAACCGGATGAAGTGCCAGATCCTGCCGGCGATGAGCGCGGGCGGCACGCCGCCGCAACTGGTCGACCGCGTGAAGGACGGCGTGGACGATCTCGTCATCACGCTGCCCGGTTATACGGCCGGCCGTTTCCCCACCACCGAAGTGTTCGAACTGCCGTTCATGACCAACTCGGCGGAAGTGGGTGCACGTGCCAGCTGGGATTTCATCAACCGGCATTCGCTGAAGGAGTTCCCGGGCACGAAGCTGCTGGCGACGTGGGTCCATGACGAAGGCTACGTGCACAACAATGTGCGCCCGGTCAAGGTGCTGGCCGATTTCAAGGGCCTCAAGATGCGCGCGCCGACACGGCAAACCAACAAGCTGCTGGCCGCACTTGGCGCCACGCCGGTCGGCATGCCGCTGCCCGCGATACCCGACGCCGTCAGCAAGGGTACGATCGATGGCTTCCTGCTGCCGTGGGAAGTGATGCCGTCCTTGAAGCTGCAGGAAATGGTGAAGTACCACAGTGAAACCGATCCTTCGCGGCCGGCACTCTACAGCGCGGTGTTCGTGTTCGCGATGAACCAGGCCAAGTACGATGCGCTGCCCGCCGACTTGAAGAAAGTGATCGACAACAATGCAGGCGCGGCACTGTCGCAGCAGATCGGCCGGACGTGGGATGGCAGCCAGGCGGCGGGCCGCAAGGCGGCACAGGATCGCGGCAACAACTTCTACATCGTGCCGGGAAGCGAACTCGACAATTGGGTGAAAGCTTCGGCCCCGCTGTACGACGACTGGGTCGCCGACATGGACAAGCGCGGCAACAACGGCAAGGCGATGCTGGCCGAGGCGCGCGAGCTTCTCGTCAAGTACAAGAAGTGATCATGGCGCATCCGCGTCGCGATGGATTCGCGACGCTGTTGCGCCGCCTGGCCACCATCTTCGCCTTGCTGGGAGCGGCCGCCGCACTGGCGGCCGCGATCTTGACGGTGTCGAGTGTTGCCCTGCGCGCGCTGACGGGACAACCGCTTCAGGGCGACGTGGAGCTCACGCAGTTCGCCATCGCGCTCTCCATCTCGCTGTGCGTGCCGTGGTGCCAGCTGCAGGGCGCCAACATCATCGTCGACTTCTTCACGCAGAAACTGCATGCGTCGCGGTTGCGGTTGCTCGACGGCATCGGCGCACTGCTGATGGCGGTAATGCTGGCGTTGCTGGCGTGGCGCACGGGCGTGGGTGCCGTCGCCGTGCATGCCGCCGGCGAGACGTCGATGATCCGTGCGCTGCCGATGTGGTGGGTCTACGCGTCGCTGGCGCCGGGGCTCGGCTTGGCCGCGCTGATCGCGCTGCTGCAGGCCAGCCTGCACCTGCGCGGGTTGCCCCTTAATGCATTGCACGGCCCGCCGGCCACGGATGACGCGCTGTGACACCAACACTGGTGGGCCTCGCCATGTTTGCGGGCATGCTGCTGATGATGGCCGTGCGCGTGCCGATCGCCGCGGCGATGTTCGTTCCCGGCGCGCTTGGCTACTGGGCGCTGACCAATGACGCGGCACTGCTCAATCACATGAAGGGCAGCGCGGTTGCGCGCCTGACGGTGTACGACCTTTCGGTGATCCCGCTGTTCCTGCTGATGGGCCAGTTCGCGACACAGGGTGGGCTTTCCCGCGCGCTGTTTCGCGCGGCGTCGGCATTTGTCGGGCACATCCGCGGCGGCCTGGCAATGGCGTCGATCATGTCGGCCGGGGCGTTCGGGGCGGTTTGCGGCTCGTCGGTGGCCACCTCCGCCACGATCACGCAGGTGGCCTATCCGGAGATGAAGGCGCATGGCTATCACGGCCGGTTGTCGACGGCGGCACTGGCCGCGGGCGGCACGCTCGGCATCCTGATCCCGCCGTCGGTACCGCTCGTCGTGTACGCGATCCTGACGGAGCAGAACATCGCCAAGTTGTTCGCCGCGGCGATGCTGCCGGGCCTCCTGGCGATGCTTGGCTATCTCGCGGTGGTGGCGATCACGTGCCGGCTGCGCCCGCACCTGGCGCCACCCAGCAAGGCACAACCGTGGCCGCAACGCTGGCGCGCATTGCTTCGCATCTGGCCGATTGTGCTGGTCTTCGTGCTCGTCTTCGGCGGCATCTACGGCGGATTGTTCTCGCCGACGGAGGGCGCGGCCGTCGGCGCGGTGGCTACTCTGGTGGTGGGCGTCGCGCGACGCGAGCTCGACCTGCAGGGCATCCGGCGCAGCTTTCTCGGGACGGCGTCGACCAGCGCGATGGTGTTCATGATCTTCCTCGGAGCGGACATGATGAATGCATCGCTGGCGCTTACTGCGATGCCGGCGGCACTGGCGGAATGGGTGGGCCACCTGCACGTGCCGCCACTGACCATCGTGGCCAGCATCCTCGTCTTCTACGTGATGCTGGGCTGCGTGATGGACGAGCTGTCGATGCTGCTGCTGACGATCCCGGTGATCTTCCCGACGGTGATGGCACTGGACCTGTGGGGCCTCGCGCCGGAAGCGAAGGCGATCTGGTTCGGTATCCTGGTGCTGATGACGGTAGGGATCGGCCTGATCGCGCCCCCGGTAGGGTTGAACGTTTACGTCGTCAACACCATTGCCCGCGACGTGCCGATGGCGGAAACGTACAAGGGAGTGTTTCCGTTCCTCGCGTGGGATGCGTTGCGCGTGGTGCTGCTGTTGCTGTTTCCGGCGTTGAGCCTCGGGTTGGTGCGGTTGTTGTATCGCTGATTGCACTGGTGCTGGTGCTGGTGCACTGTTTCTTGGAGCACGGCGCGGGGCGAGGGGCCTCCAGGCGGGCTTAGGTCGCCGCAGGCTATCGCTCGGGCGCGTGAGAGCGAAAATTCGGGATGCAAAACGGCGTCAGCAGCACGCGAATGGATCGAGCACAGGGCCGTTTCGCCACCCATTTTCGCTGTCACGCACCGGTCGGAACGGCTCCAATGCGCCCGCCTGGAGGCCCCTCGCCCCGCGCCGCTTCGCGGTTCGTGGCATTGGCACCCCACTTTTGCCGACGCCGCCTTTACCGGAATCGGCAATCGTGTCCACCACCGCGGTGAGTGGCGGGCCGTGCGGGGCGGGCGCATTGGAGCCGCATGTTCCCGGCG
>Ga0163152_10006035_pt1 | contig 13900 bp, 13 predicted proteins | sample OliLakLV19MP8IB2_FD_148635 | JGI IMG/M metagenome (GOLD analysis project Ga0163152, IMG submission 148635) | Freshwater microbial mat bacterial communities from Lake Vanda, McMurdo Dry Valleys, Antarctica - Oligotrophic Lake LV.19.MP8.IB-2 | ecosystem: Environmental > Aquatic > Freshwater >... | reverse complement strand
TGCCACCTCACACAATGCGACATATGAGCCGCAATTCACTAGATGATTTGTTTAACATCTCTGCTCACAATTACAAATCGAACACGAACATTTAGTTAAATACCGGTATGAATGCAAGACCTCATAGCTAACTAGCCACACTTCTCTGGTAACTTGCTTGCAATTGAGTTCTCTTCCGGAGGAAACTCTTGGCAACCATCTTGCGCCGCGCATTCATCGGAACACTGGTCACTCTGCTCGTTTGCCAACAGATGGCATCGGCACAGCCTGTCTCAAGCAACATAGATGACCTGACCACTGAGATCATTTGCAAAGAGACGGACCTTATCAAGTTGAATTCGAATCTGCGACTGCATCAATTGCCCAATGCGTGGGCGGGTCGGCGATGGTGGATGTTTAACATGGCCGGCGTGGCGCTAACTGCCACAGGCGCATATATCAACGGCGCCGGTCGATTTTCGTACTTGCACACAAGCCGCCTCAAAAAGGCTCCGAAACATCTATTCGTTAACGCCGGGTGGTGCCGGGTGACCGCCAACGCAATCATGGTCGGAGGTGGTTTGCTGGAAACGGCCGTCCTCGCATACAAAGACAAGAAGGACAAGCGTCAGGGCGTGAATCTCCCTGTAATGCGCCGATATGCCGACGACCTTCAAAATGAAATAGATGGACTAATAACAAAACGAGAAGCACTTGTGAACGTTCTACCCGCGGGGTCTAGTGAACAGCTGTTGTACATTTCAGAAGGGCAGGTAGTCAAGGATGTCCGCAATCTGGCGGTTAATGAGTTTGCACGCTATTACGCCGAGACAAAGGGCAGCCGCGCATTCTTCTACAGCAGCTATTTGTGGGCCGCCGCAAGCAATGCAGTGGCCGGAGCCGGGGGAATTGTAGGGAACTACGCAGCTCTGAGTCACCGGGGAACGGCCCGGTCGCGCACCAGACTCGGTGGCACCGGCGGAATTGCAGATATAATCTCCGGCGGTATGAATCAAAGTGTGCCATTGGTAATCCGGGTGGCCTCGCACATTGCTAGCAGTCGTGCGAAACGCACTCTCTGTCGGCAGCTCGATTGCACTGAACCAGCGCAATTGGATCAGTTGCACACACACCAAGAGCAATACCATCAATTGGTTACCGCGCGACCACAGCTTGGACTTCACGGCGCAATCGTTAGGGACGGCATCTTTGCGAAAACGACCTCTATATTCGATGAGCATGAAAAAATGCGTCTCGGTGACGTAAAAGCAAAGAAACGCCGACTGGTCAGTCAATGTATTTTCTTCACTGGGATTGGCGCCCCAAAGCTAGTCAACGGTATCGGCACAACCGTCGGTGCATTCGAATACACCACCAATACTCGTGAACGGTTCAAATCCATTGGTGGTGCTGCCATCGCATATGGTGCAGGATATAGCGTGGCCATGGCCGAACTGCTGCGCTATCAGTTACTCGGCGAGATTCGATCTGCACGCGCGAACCGAGAAGGTACGAGTGCCGGACAAATTTTGAAAAAGGAAATCGCCGAGCTAGAGCAAATGTCGGAAATGATAAAATCGAACCCTCTCTAAGACCTACGTCTGAAAAAAGTTGAAGCCCGCTCGGATATAATCTGGATGCGCTGGATCGAGCACATCCACCAAGTTTGCGGGGTCTGTATGTCGGTTGAACTAACAAAGGCCGAATCGACAAGGTATAGCCGGCACCTACTATTGCCGGAAGTTTCATTAGCCGGGCAGAAGAAGATGAAAGCGGCTCGTGTTTTGGTAGTAGGCGCCGGAGGGCTCGGATGCCCCGTCGCGCTTTATCTAGCGGCGTCTGGTATCGGCAAAATCGGGATAGCCGATTTTGACAATATAGAACTTTCGAATTTGCAACGGCAAATTCTCTACTCAACTGATCAAGTTGGAACATCAAAAGTAGAGGCAGCCGTTGAACGCCTGCGAGCACTCAATGATTGTATCTCCGTTGAAGTGCATGAGACGCGCATCAGCGCGGACTGTGTAATGGAGATCATCAAAGACTACGACGTTGTTGTTGACGGAACTGACAACTTCGCATCACGCTATTTGTTGAATGATGCTTGTGTCTTATCCCGCAAACCATACGTGTACGGGTCAATCTTTCAATTCGAAGGACAGGCCAGCGTATTCACCCACGAGTCGGGCTGCTATAGATGCATATTTCCGGAGCCACCGGATGCCGCCGACATGCCAAACTGCTCTGAGGCAGGCGTATTAGGTGTGCTACCAGGGGTGATCGGTGGCATACAAGCAACCGAAACGCTCAAGCTTGTGTTGGAAATCGGCGACACACTAAGAGGACGGTTACTACTCTTTGACGCGCTTTCGATGCGGTTTGACGAAGTACAAGTAAATCGCAATCCCGGGTGCCCCGTATGTGGTGACAGACCAGTCATACGAAAGCTGGTGGACGAACAAGTACAGTGCGCCACCGATAACCCGCAAATCAACGGCGTACTTAGCGAGGATCAGATTGGCGTTGAGGAACTAGCACAGCGCCTGAAGAATTCGCCAGCAGAGTTTGTTTTGCTTGACGTACGCAATCCAGAAGAGTATTCGATTTGCCATTTCCCTTCAGCTGTTCTAATACCGCTTCGAGAACTTGAAGGCCGCCTTCCTGAGTTGGATAAATCCCGAGAAATTGTTGTCCATTGCAAATCTGGACTGCGCAGCCTAGCAGCAGTTAAGCTGCTGCAGGAGCACGGCTACCGCGCTCAAAGCTTATCCGGCGGCATCATTGCCTGGGCCGAGCAAGAAGACCCAACAATGACGCGCTACTAGCGCCCACGTTCGCTGTGGATGCGTAGAGGTGGGCGTGGAGCAGCGCCTGCAGTTTGGGGCTTAGTTATCTATCCGCCACTCAATGCCGCAATTATGTGTATGACGTCCCCGTCCTTCACACTCGGCGACAGATCCATCAGCGGAGCTTTGTTGAGAAATAGCTTGATATGGCGCCTGATTCGATTATGTTCGTCAATAATGCGAAACCGCAAGCCCGGATATGTGGCATTCAAATCCGCCAGCACATCGTCCACGCACCCACCAGTCGCCTGAACCGAAGCTTCGTTAGCGGTATAAGAACGCAAGGGGCTTGGTATGTGAACAACTATGCTCAATTGGAATCAATCTCTAAAGAGTAAACTTCAGGTAAGTGAGACGCAATGCAGACCCAGCTCTCGCCTTCGTCGCGGCTTGCCCAAATTTCACCGCTTGTGGTGCCAAAATACAAACCAAGCGGATTGGCACTGTCGCACGTCATCGATTGGCGTTTCACGGTAAAAAAGGCATTTTTTTCCGGTAATCCCTTGTCTTGCCGGGACCAAGACTTTCCTGCGTCGCGCGTAACGTACGTGCAGGGTTTGCCACCGGGGCTGGTGCGCGGCCAAACTTCCGTTCCGTCCATAGGAAACACCCAGGCGCAATCGCGATCCCGTGGATGCACAACGATTGGAAAACCAATATCCCCAATCGCCTTCGGCATATTTTCACCAATGCGCACCCATTGTTCGGACGGCCTGTCTAGCCTGTAGATGCCGCAATGATTCTGTTGATACAGTCGGTCCGGATTCTCCGGATGCGCCACCACGCAGTGCGGATCGTGCCCATACTCGACGTCAGGATCCGGCATGAAATCGGCAGCGCAACCTCGATTGATAGGCCGCCAATTTTCTCCTCGATCAAGACTTTCGAAAACGCCTCCAATGGACACCGCTAGATACATGTGTTTCGAATCGCGCGGGTCGATCAATATTGAATGAAGAAGCTGTCCGTCTGGAGTTGCGCCTTGCGTTGCCCACTCCTTATAGTGTGGATTGTTGTTAAAACCATCGACAGACGCCCAGGTATCACCATCGTCTTCCGATCTGAAGAGCCCAGCCGGAGCGGTTCCGACGTACCACACGGCTGGTTCGGATTTGTGCCCGGGCGTCAACCAGAACACCCGATCAACAGCCAACGTATCGTCCCTCATTCCACCATCTACGGCATCATCAGCCAGGGACTCACCAGCTAGGGCATCACCCGTTGAGATCATGCTTTTCCTCAAATTGCTGGCATAAGCCTGGTCCGAAGGGAAAGCGGGCGGAGAACTGGCTTCACTCCATGTCGTACCGCCGTCAAGGGACCTAAATACAGTTGGACCCAAGTGCCCAGTTTTGGCAGCAACCAGCAAAATAGCTGGATTCCGCGGGTCAGGCATGAAGTGATTGATAATGTGCCCAAAGAATATGGGATCACTAAGACTCCAGTGTTCCCTTCTGTTGTCGCTTTCCAAAGTCCAAGCGCCCTTCTTTGTACCAATTAGCAACTTCATCGATCGCTTACCACTTTACGGTAGATAGGTTGTGACGCTCCCCAAGTGTTGAGCATTTCATCGTGCAATAGGATAGCAAATTGGCAGGAGTCAAGATATGCCGCAAACCCAAGGGATCTGGTCTTTCACCGTTTTGGCTACCGACCCAAGCAAATAATTCGATTCCGGCCTATTATAGATAAGCGGCGTACGCTGTCGCGTGTCCGCCGGGAGCATATGCTTCTTGAGCTTCCGCTTGCGAGGAGACCTCGATAATGACCGATATTGAAGAGCCAACCAAGCATCTTCCTGCAATGGATACTTACAGGATACTGACCTTAGAAGATCCTGAAAACATCGAACAATTGAAAATTGCTTGCAAGGAGGCCGGACACCAAGTCGTGCCGGTTACTACGATATCTCAAGCAATGGTTTTTTTGGAAACAAAAGACCACGTTGACGTCATCGTAGCCGCTGCCCACCTGCAAAACGAGAGCGTTTTCGAGTTTTTAGGGCGAATAAGATCGGCTGATTCACATCTCAAATCAGTTCCATTTATTGTACTGTGCGCTGATCCCGGTGTGCTTGCCACAGTCAGTAGCCCGGCTGTTGAGATGGTCGCTACCTTGATGGGTGCGAACAAATATTTGTTGATGCCCGAGTTTAGCGCCGCGCGCTTGATGGAAGAAATCGAGCCACTCCTTGCGGCAATTCCACGCAAAGAGTTGTCTCCGACCTAGCAACGGATGTAGCTTAGTGTTTAGGACGCGGTGCCAAGCATTGAGGTTCCGCTCGAGTTAGCAAAAGGTCAAAACGGTAATTTCAGTGCTTGGAGTTCGTGAACTGGCTCATCGAAAGAACACGAGCCAATTGAGTGAATGAACCGATGCCGCGCCTGGCTTATCTGTGATACATCCAACGATTTGTTCCGCCAGTGTGCGCGTTCATCAAAAGAGAAAGCCGAAGGATCCATTTCAGACACGATCGGCTCAATCTCTTGTTCTCCATGCCAGGCAAACGCAGATGCCATCAGCACATTTAAGAACCCGTGCATCACCGCCTGTGGTGCCTCCGGTTCGTAGGTCAACGGATACACTGCTCGAATTGGGTGGTGCAACCCGGCTGTGGCTTTAAAAGGAAGCCTGCGCTCAGCACATGCTGCAATGAAAGCAGCAACGTTCTGAGCCGGCGGAATCGCCTCCGGCTTTAAGCCTCCGGTGCGTATTTTGGCAAAACAACCAGCCTGTTTCACAACATCAAGGTCCGACAGCTTGTCGATAGAAACTTCGCAGTAGACGGGTCTTTGCGCACTGACAACACCTTTGGATTCAATAGACGCAGCGCGAGTTTCGTCAGCCTCCGCCAAAACCGCCAAAGAACCATCGAATGATTTCGGCACACGAGGCATCTCGGCCGCGCCTATGACGAAGGATCGCAACATCCACGAGTATTTCCCGTTTCGATAGTCCCCATAGTTGCAAACCGCAGTCTCCAATGAGAGTCCAGCCGGCGGAAAAACGCCCGCATAATCGATCAGGCTTTCAAGTAGCGCTCTGAGGGCGGGTGCAACAGTTGTCGACTCTTGCATGCTCAGTCTCCCTTGATACGGAATGTTGAAATGACGACGATGCTAGCACAATGCTCTTCATTCAGGCTCAGCCCGTTGCCCCCGGCTCTATCGGTCCAAAGGAGGAAGTCATTCGAAAAGCTTGCCGGCAGAACGTACTAGCTCAACCAAATGCCTCTCCATCTCTTGTATTTCCAAAGTCGCGTCAATCGCCTCATTGCTGAGTCCATGTTCAGCAGCCATCGTTCGATGCTGCTCACTAGCTTCGATCCGTTTGCGCAGCAGATTAGCTTTGATAAGTAGCTCCGGTTCGTCAACATTGGATTGGATGAGCGCTTCGTAGACCGACGCCAGTGCAAGGGCGGCCTGCATGACATCGACTTGCTTCTGTTTGTTCGCAATCTCTGCTCGCTCGGACCATGCGGAAATTCTTTTTGCTATAAGTTTATTTCGAGCGTCAGAGGCTATATTCGGATCTTCGGTCATGCTCAACAATTTCTCAGCAGTGTGGATTGCAATACTTTTATCACTGTTTGCCCAACATTATCGCGCTCGCGCGCCGGTAGACAGCTGGCGCCTTGATGCGGGTGCACATCGCTTCAAAGGACGGACGCGGTCCTTTCCAGCGGAGATCTTCGACTGTATCGAAGACAGGAACATCCAGACGCAACGTTGCCAGGGTGCGAAATAGAAGTGCGTCACTCCATGAATCGCATAGAGTTGCGCACAGCTTACGACCATTGCGAATGGACGCGTGCCATTGCTGCGGTTCCTTTGGGATGTCTTCAAGGTGTGGATACAAAGAAAGCACGGAAGCTGCCGCTTTCGCGCCCCAGCCAACTAAGCCTGGGTAGCCATCCGCAGTATCACCGACAACGGCTAAATAGTCCGGAATCGATTCGGGCTTCACTCCAAATTTGGCAATGACGCCTTCTTCATCGCGAATGACATCACGCCTGCGATCCAGCTGCACAACGCGAGTGCCTACAACGCACTGACTGAGATCTTTATCTGGCGTGCAGATAACGACTTTCTCAACACGATCATCCTGCGCCGCCTTCGACGCAGCAGCCGCAAGCGCATCGTCGGCTTCGAACTCGACCATCGGCCAGACGAAAACTCCCATGGCTTCAAGCGCTTCTTCAAGAATTGGAAATTGGGATAACAACTCCGGGGGCACGCCTTCGCTGGTTTTGTAATAGGGGTACAGATCGTTGCGAAAGGACTCGACCACGTGATCTGTAGCGACACCAACGTAGGCGGTGCCGCGTTCAATCATGGACAACACGGAAGTTAGAACTCCGCGTACTGCGGCAATTTCCTGACCATTAACATCTGCAGCCTGAGGCAAAGCAAAGTAGTGCCGGAAAAGTTCGTAAGTGCCGTCAATCAAGTAGACGTCCAAGATGCCGAGTCCCCTGCAGACTGATCGATTGCAAGTTGGCACTGCCGCATCGATCGATACCATGATAGCGCAGCCTAACAACGAGCCGCACTATAAAAACAGCAGATAACGACCTTAGGGGCTGGCTCCGTTCGTTCCGCTCAAAACTCACGCCCTACTCGAACCCTCGGTTCGTCTTTATCATAATAACCTTGTGGATGGCCCTGCCGGATATTGTATTTCATGCCCAACGGATCAATTGCAAATGCCGCACCCATGCCGGCGGCTAATCCTGTGGTAGCACCGGTAACGTTGAGGGCCCCTCGAAGGAGAAAACCGGCTCCGGGCAAATAGCGGTCTATCAGCTTATTCGTCCCCCAGATACCCAGCGCGGTGACTCCGAAAGCTGTAACTAGTGTAGTTTCATCTCTCAGCACACTATGTCTGCCCCAAAATGAATCTGCATATTCTGCCAGTTGCTTGTTTGTAAGTTCCGGCTTGGGACCGGCATTCCACTGCAACTGATAGATGCGTCCCCAGGTTTCCTTGGATATCCCGTCAGGATCTGCCTTGGACATGAAGGCGGGCATCTGAAGCTCCGCCAAATCATCCGCTTTTGGTTTATCAATGTTGATATCCGGCACGATCCCTTGCCACTGCTGTCCGGAGACATCGGCCCAAGAGTTCTTCGGAGTATCGCTTGCTTGGCCAGTCTTTGACGCGGCATCTTTAGTTATTACTTCCACCTTGTCAGCTACTTTTGCGCCATCGGCCATAGAAACACCCTCCGGTAGATCTAACCAGACTAAAACAACGGAGCTGAAAAATTCCTGAGCTTCGAGGTTTTCGTGCATTCAACCTGGGCTACTAGTAGATTCCATTTGTGCCTTAGAGGCCATCGGATGTGACCCGCCACGCAACCATCGAGACTGAAGATTATCAAGGCAATCGTTCAACATAATTTAGTCAGCATATTGAGAGGAACGATGAACGAGAAGGTTTCTCTAAAAATCAGAAGGGAAGCAGGACTAGTTCTGAGTAAGCTCGTCAATTGATCGGTTGATGCGAGGAAGCATATGGATAAGTATCAGCTGCTGCTTGTTTGGTAGCCTCGATTAGTTCCGTAGCTGCGCGTTCGCCAGAACGGATTGCGCCATCAATGTTGCCGTTCCAGTACATGGAGGTTTCTGTTGTTGCCCAATGAATCGGTCCGACCGGCTGACGGATAACGTGAGCAAAGTTGGTCAGGATGCCCGGTGCAAAGTGCGCCATGTGGCAGCCGCGAGTCCAAGGATCGGCGCCCCAATCGTGTTCAAAGTATTGCACCGGTGCGGCAGCTCTAGCGCCATAGCGCTGCATGAGAGCTTTTAGGCACAGCGTCTTCCTTTCTTCGGCGGACAATTCAGCCAGTCTGACCGCTGGCGGTCCCATACAGAACGAGGTGATGGTGCCCACAGTGTTGTTGGGTGGGGACGTATCAAGTGAAATCGAAAGTGCTTCGTCAGGGGCAGCAACCTCACCGCTCAAGCCATCTTTACGCCAGAACGCTTCCTCGTAAACAGCTACAAACTTGATAGTTCGACCAACCGGCATGCGTTGGAGGAGCTGCGCCCGGGTCGCAGGAAGTCCGGGGGTAAACTGAATGTGATCCACCAGATTCGGTGGTGCACAAACAACAACTCTTTTGGCCTTGACTGTCACTTTGTCCGACACTACAGTTACGCCGTGCTCGTCGTATGCGATCGCACGCACCGGTGATTCAAAAACGAAACAGTCACCAAGTTTTTCAGCCACCTTGTTGGCGATACTGATCATGCCGCCCTTGACCATATCTTGTTCTGCGCCGCCTTCGACTTTCAATTGCAATTCAATGTCATTGCCGGCCGCAGCGATATGAAACAGCACGGATAAGAAGCTCACCTCGGACGGATGGCAAGTAAACAGTCCCATCATCAAAGCAGTGATCATGACTTTTGCCGGCTCAGTAAGCGCGTGGATCGGATTGTCAATCCAGTGCGCCAGTGTCATGGAATCCCATTCTCTGGCTTTTTCTGCAGTCCACGGAGCTTCTGGTGGCACTTGCTTCGACATAGCACTGAGCAACTGAAATGAAGCCCAAACGCTGGCCAGCGACAATACATCGAGATCTGGGATTAGCCCCTTATATCTATGGAACTTGCCTTTGTACATTAGACCGGAATCGCCCTTGTTTGGCGTCGGTGTCGTTTCGCAACCCATCTCTTTGGCAAGCGCATAAGCGCGATCTTGCCCCGGTCCGAAGAATGTACCGCCCATGTCCACTGGTGTTCCGTCGGTCAAGTATTTTGTCCACACACGACCACCGATGCGCTCGCGTGCTTCAACAACTACAACGGTATAGCCAGCCTGTTTGAGCCGGTACGCAGCCGTTAGCCCGGCATACCCGGCTCCAACAATGCAAAAATCAGCTTCGCGTAGATTCATTTTTCATTTTCCCGTTTCGAATGGTTTTGCTCTCCTAAATTTAGGTTCTTGGCTAGCGGCAATTCTGTATTGAACGCAGTATCGTTCCAGCTCAATTTCCGCTGCAACGATATTATTGGTCAAAGTCAGTATGCGGCCCGGGTTGCCAGCTTGGGTCAGCTCTTGGTCGGCTCCCAATGTAACTGAATGATGATCTACTTTAACGGACCTGCCTGATGCCGACAACTCTTAAGGGAAGTCAGGTGAGCAAACTATTATCGCCAGTAAGCAAAACGGTCTTTAGAATCACGTACACCCTGGCAGGCAGTTCTGCTCGCAATCCAAAAGATGACCGTGGAACAATCAATATGGACATGACACTTCGTCAATCATTGCAGTCTTACTCGGTAAACCAACTAGAGCGGTTTACCGAACTGCTGACACTGCCTGTGACTGCGCCGGCAACAATGTCGCAACTCGCCGACCAGATCAGCGAATTTGCATCCAATCCACAACACCTCGCCGGTTTATATTCGCAACTGGATGAGATTGATCAACAGTACATTGCCGAGATACTGCACTCTCCAGAATGGTATGACCTCGACGCATTTGAAGTTAAGTATGGGCGCCGTCCGACTGTCTATGGATTCGGCAACCGATTCATTTGTTTAGCCAGGCTCTTCATCGATCGCAATTCAGTGCACCGGGATTTGCGCGAATATCTGATGGAGTTTGTTCCACCACCGCAAAAGACATCACTGAAGACCGCAACGGAATTGCCCTGCCACCAAGATTCGCCTCAACAAAGTTCAATAACCATCCGATTCACTGAGCATGACGCTTTGAGTGATGTCGTCAACTTGCTGCATCTAGTCAATACTGGCAAAATCACTATTAGTGACAAAAAAGCAGTTCCAAATTCGTCTGCAGTTAAGGAAATTGCTGATGTATTGAAGCGAGGCGATTTTTATAAACAATCATCCAAGGAGTGGATCAAGCCAATCGCCTGGGCAGGGTTTCTCCAAACCTCCGGTCTGTGCGAAGCAAAAGACGGGCGCCTCAGCTTGAGCGATGACACACCAGAGTTCGTATTGGCACCAGCGCATGACACCATTCGCCAGATTTGGAATAGTTGGCTCGCGCAAAGCACACTGGATGAATTTCGAAGAATTGATGCAATCAAAATGGAAAAGTCGGCTGAGCGAAGGTTTGGCTTCCGCGACTTTGCTCGCCGCAGAAACAACTTAGTGCGCGCGCTCGGCCTTTGCCCGCCGTTGGAATGGATTGCTGTCGACGAGTTCTTTCTATTCATACGCCAGAGTGGATTACACTTTCATGTCACGGCCGCGGATCATGCTCTTCAAGTAATGAACCACGACGCAGGCGGAGCGAACGAGCGACTGCATACGCATTGGCAAATCTTGCAAGGACGTTATATCCTCTGCTTCTTGTTCGAGTACGCAGCTACGCTGGGGTTAGTCGACGTAGCGTTCACGTCCGCCTCCAAGGCTCGCTCCGACTTCCATTTGCTGCCGGGAACAGAAAATGTCAGTGCATTGAGTCGCTACGACGGACTCAAGTACTTCCGCGTTAACGCGCTTGGTCGATACTGCTTGGGCTTGAGCACGGAGTATAAGACACCGGACACGGCCACCCAAAACAAGATCAGCGCCATGTCCAGCCTCGTACTATCTTGCAATAATGAACCTACCGCTGACGCCGTGATCCTGTTGAACATGTTCTGCGATCGGGAGTCGGACACAACTTGGCGGTTGTCCAAAGTCAAATCCATTGAAGCATCACAACAGGGATTTCATTTGCAGCTGCTGCGAGATTTTCTTGAAAAGCACGATGATCAGCCATTGCCGGAGACACTCGAAGGATTCATTCAATCGGTGGAAAAGAATGCCACTGCACTGCGCCTACAAGGTCGCGCCGTTCTTATCGAATGCATCAGCGCAGAGATAGCGCACAAAGTTTCCGAGCACGACTCCACGCGTCGTCTTTGTCGACGAGCGGGCGAAAAACACCTGGTCGTCTTGGAGTCTGACGAACAGGCGTTTCGCAAGTATGTGAACATCTTAGGATACGGGCTCAAGACAGAGACTCAGGCCTAAAGACTTACGGCCACTGTCCATCAGAAATCGTCACGCCCGGACGTTTTTTCTTAAATTCATCTATCGCTTCTTTCGTCACACCAGTATCTCTCACCAGCAGAGTCTTGAGGTTGGGTAATGTGGCAAGTTGCTTAAGGGTTTTGTCACCAATTCTGGTTTCGCGCAAATCCAAGAAACTGAGCTTTTTCATTTTCGCCAAAATCTCAGCACTTTGATCCGTAACGTTGGCTCCCAGTAAGTAGAGGTATTTCAATTCGGGCAGGCGAACCATATAGGCTAGCCCGATATCTGATAGCTGTGCCTTGCTTACATTGACGTATTCCAGCGTGGGCGTGTAACTGATGTACCAGGCACCACGATCGGTGACAGTCGATTCGTAGAAGTTCACTGACGTCACATCAAGCTGCGGCAATTCTTTCAAGCCGACTTCGGTAAGCGGGCAGTCCTCCAGTTCAAGCTTACGCAGCTTAGGCAGCCCGCGCAGCGCCTTTAGCCCAGTGCCTGTGAAGTTTGTCGCAACGCAAGTTACGAATTCGAGATCCTTTCGATTGCTCAAGCAATCAAACGCAGCGTCGCTCACATTCGGTGTCTTGTAGAAGTGCACGCTCTTCATTAATGGGTTCTTGGAGACCTGATCTCGAACAGCTGCATCTGTCACATCATCGCCTGAGAAATACACGGCAAAAGCCGCAAGCGCCGACATGGGCATGAGAAACGACAAAACCACAACTGCAAGACGCGCTACTAGCTTCATCATTGACTTGTATCGTCCTCGCCCGGCTTACGCACTTCCGCTTCCGTCGGTTGAGTTGTTTCCTCGTCCATACCTTTCTTGAAGTTGCTGATGGCTTGACCAACCGCTTTCCCCAACTCCGGCAATCTCTTAGAACCAAAGACAACCAGTGCCACTGTGGCAATGAGCGCGATATCGACCGGGCTTAACATGGATTCTCCTTTGTTTGCGGACAAGCCGATTGCCGACAATTGCCACAAGACCATAATAGTGCATTCCACGGTCTAAGACCGTCCATATGGACGGCAATCAAGGTTACCCAAATAGAGGTGTCATAATTGTCTTGCTATGAGTCTTCGTGAAGGAACGATGCCGTGAATGTGCTAAATGTCACCCTGTCGCTGCTGCTGCTGTTGAACATCGGCTCGAGCTGCGCGGCGCAAACCACTGTCAATGCCGACGATGCTCTCAAACGATTACAAGAAGGAAATGCCCGATACATGTCCGGGAAGAGCGCACATCCTCGCTTCGATCCGATTGCCAGAGAAACGACTGCACGGGAGGGACAAACGCCAATTGCCACCATACTTGGATGTTCCGATGCCCGCGTGCCACCAGAAGTGATCTTCGACCAAGGATTCGGCGACCTTTTCATCATTCGGGTTGCGGGAAACGTGGTCGCCCCAGCCGAACTTGCATCCATTGAATACGGAACGAAGTATCTAGCAACTCCATTAATTGTCGTGCTTGGGCACACCAATTGCGGTGCCATCGAAGGTGCGTTGTCCGGCGCGAAGCTTCGCGGTAGCTTGCCGCAACTAATGGCTCTGATAGCACCGGCAATCGAGCAATTAAAGAAAGACCGACCGGATCTAAAAGGTGAAGCATTGTCCGTCGCAGCCGTTGAGGCCAACGTTCGTCATGCCATGAATCAAATAATTTCCGATAGCCCTGGATTGTCCGCAAAATTGAAAACGAAACAAATTCGGCTGGTAGGCGCGATTAGAGAGATTTCGAGCGGGAATGTCCGCTGGTTGCCGGAAGGGTACCTAAAATAGGTAGCAATGCCCGAGAGCCAAATCGGTTTTGGCAACGCCACCAACTGTCAAGTGCCAGCAAGGAGCTTGTCGTAATATCATTGGGACAACGGCAGACATGTCAATGGAGGTGTACGTAAGCAAACTATGAACGGAGAGTCTTTGAAAATCGCTTACTGTACAACCCATTCTCCTGCCGATGAAATCATTTTCTCCGGATCTAGCTTCCATATGGGCAAGGCCTTGGAGACCGTGTCGTCCATTACTTACACCGGTCCTTTGACAAAACCGGTCAGTTTCTATAAC
>Ga0163152_10006034_pt1 | contig 13900 bp, 9 predicted proteins | sample OliLakLV19MP8IB2_FD_148635 | JGI IMG/M metagenome (GOLD analysis project Ga0163152, IMG submission 148635) | Freshwater microbial mat bacterial communities from Lake Vanda, McMurdo Dry Valleys, Antarctica - Oligotrophic Lake LV.19.MP8.IB-2 | ecosystem: Environmental > Aquatic > Freshwater > Lake... | reverse complement strand
TTACCGAATATTCCTGAAGGCCAAAAGCAAGATTTTTACGCGCTGCTAAAGTCTGCGTCTAATGGCAAACCGCAAAACGGTTTGGAAATATCTTTGTTGAAAAAAGACGGTAGTTCGATCGATGTTTGGCTGTTTGCCGCACGCGTGCGAGATGCGGGCGGCCAGACTGTCGGCAGTATCAACATATTTTCTGATCTTTCAGAACGCAAGCGCATAGAGGAAGAGCGCCAAAAACTAGCAGCGATGAAAGATATGGAGGAACCTTTTTGGGCGCGCTATGTCAGCCCTCCAAAAACTCCGAAAAAAAAGGGAAGTGGGTAATTCTATCAAGCACAAGTTAAAAGCATTAAAAGTGTGAAAGTGCAATCTTATGCTTGCCATATCCTTTCCGGTCAAATAACCTATTTGATGGGAGCCGTTCGAGCGGACATAATCTGATAAATACACCGGGCTACTACGTGTAGTAGTTGCTATGCTGTACTGTGTAAAACTATAATTCCCTAAAAATAATTGATGAACCCGCTACAGAATTTATTGAGGGAATCTATCGATAAAGTGTCAGCTTTTTCCAGGGTAAAACTTGTTAACACGGTAAATATTAGACTTGTTAAATACGCCACTAGAAGGTTTACTGATGCCCAGATTTTTCCTGACTCCTGAAAGTGGCTAACTCTGCGTGAGTTTGGCAAGCTTCACTTAACTCAATGTAATCTAAGATATTGGAAATTACCTGAGAAAGGTGGATAGCCGAACGGTGAGCTTCTTGGATAAAATCTCTCTCCTCTATGGGATCGTCAGCTTGGTCGTCTATGGTTAGTTGTAGATAGCCGATGATGTGATTTAGGGGAGTGCGGAGCTCGTGGGACGCCTTCAACAAAAATTGCTTTTTGAGCTGGGATAGTCCTTGTACTCGCTTGCTGCGCTCTTGGTAGAGGGTGGCGAGGGCGATCGCACTTCCTACTTGCTCGGCAAGTTCTTGTGCGAATTCGATCTGGCATTGAGTCCAAGGTCGATCGGCATTACCCTTTCCCGACGATCGACCCTTGCACTGATGCAAGCTAATTATGCCGTTAGGTTGCTCTTGGTAAGCGGTAGCCACCACTAGCAGCGACTGCGGCCCAAAATGGTCATTGGCTGCAAAGGACTCTACTACCACCGGTTCGAGGGTGGCTAGAGCTTGAAGGAAATGAGGTGCTGCTGTGAGCGAGATTTCCATTCCCAGCATCGGTAAAAATGGTTCTTGGCAGTATTCAGCAGCTACTTTGACTTGCAGGCTAGAACTTTCATAGGGACAAAGGATACAGCGGCTGACACCTAGTGTTTCTCCCAGACTGTTAACTGTTTGCTGCCAGATGGTATTGAGATCCAAGGTTCGACGAATATTTCTGCCAATTTGGAGTAAAAGCTTTTGCGATTGAGCTGATATTTGCTGATTCATAGCAACCCTTTTTCTACTAGACTGGCAAAAGTTTACCACTCCGGCAACAGAGCAGGGAGTTACTGAATTTACCAGCCTGCCGCTGTGCAACTTATGGATTACGTAATTCTACTTAAATATTGCCACAGACTGTCAAACATTACTAAGTAGTTGCGGTGTCTTTACAAGATTTTTATGATTTTCACATAAAAGGGAGAGCGTCCTGTTTTCTTAAAAATCCTTTACATTAGGGGATTGGAAAGCTGAATCAGTCTTAAAAGTAGGCATTAAGTTCTTGTCAAGTTGGCGGTTTGTGGCGGTTTACTAGGAGGTGTGGGCTGCCAGCCGACAGATTAAAGATGAGCTGTTATCCGTATCCGATACTTTTTTGCTAACAAATGCTAACAAACGTATAAATTAAGAGAATCTCTTAACAAAGGCGTATCAACCAATGCCCGAAGGAAAATCCCGCGAGCACCATTTAGATCCCGATCCATTTTCAATCCAGTGGCTTGAGATTTGATGATCTTAGCACCACCTAGGTTCTGGACAATTTCGCCCGTCCATGAATTAAAGTCGGCGACCCTCTCACGAGAGCCGCCGCTCTCCAAAACCGTGCATGAATATTTCTATTCACACGGCTCCTCAATGACTCGGTGATTGTCACTCATACCGCGTTACCAACATATCCTCTTTCCAGAACCATTCTGTATGTGAGGGTGGCTTAGGTTTAGCACTTTTACAGCTAGATTTTGTACCCAGACTGCCATCTGTTGCAGTCTTTGTATCGTGGCAATGTCTGTGAAGTAAGTCCCAGTTTTCAGAAGAATCCTTTCCACCTTTCGATTTAGGAATTCTGTGGTCAACTTCCATGACATCTTCGTCTCGAAAATGTAATCCGCAGTGAGAACATTTACCCTTTTGAATCTTAAGAAGTGTTGTCACTCTTTTGGGACTTTCAGGGTGTTTTCCCATTCTTGTACTCCAATACACCAGGTTTCCGTCGTATGGTGACGATTCGCCTTTAACTTTGGCATGGTCTATGATTTTTATTTGACCATGTTTACGTAACCGGAGAGGGTTAGTCCCTTCTTCCCTGGTTGCGAATACCCAGTGATCATTGCCTATGGTTTGTCAGTATTTATTTGACACCCATGTTTTCAATTTTTTCTGATGGCGACGATTTGCCCAAGCTCTGAGTTTTTGATACACTAGAAAGTCTAATTTATAGAAGACTTTGCTACTTGGAACCGTTCGGTAATAGTTAGCCCACCCTATAATTAGAGGATTTAACCTCTTAATTAAATCTGATTGAGATTTGGCTTTGTGGATGTCTATTACTCTTGCGATTTCTTTGAGGTGTATCTTGACTTTTTCCGGGCTTGGGGTGATGATTGTGCTGAAACCCAGTAGTTCACGTTGGGGATTTTTCCCGCTAGTGTATTTGCCAGATGGATATTGCCTGACTTTAAACCCCAGGAAATCAAATCCTGGAGACTGCCCCTCATGGCTGCTCATTGTGTGAGCTATCCTTGTTTTACTGGATTTTAGCTCCAAGCCCATGCCTTTTAACCATTCAGAGATTATCTCTTTACACTTTTGAACAACGGTTAAGTCAACGCGCGAGAATTACGAAGTCATCGGCGTATCTTATTAAGGATATGCTTCTACATTTCTGTTGCCAGCTTACTTGCCCTTTTCCTTTTGGCTTTTTGATGTCCAGGGTTTTGGCAAATTCCTTAATTCGATGTTCCATCCCGTGGAGAGCTATATTAGCCAGTAGTGGAGAAATGACTCCACCCTGTGGCGTACCCTCAAGTGTTGGAAACAACTGCTGTCCGTCCATCACCCCCGCTCGGAGCCATGCCTTGATTTGGCGGCGCAAAAGCGGGAATGTATTTAATTTTTTAAGCAGTGCTTCATGGTCGATTTTGTCGAAGCATTTGGCGATGTCGGCATCTAGAACATATTTTTTCTTATACCTAATCGCACTAAATATTGCCCCGATAGCATCTTGGCACGAGCGTCCAGGTCTGAACCCGTATTGGTTCGGTTCAAATCGCGCTTCCCATTCTGGTTCTAGTGCCAGTTTAACAAGCGCCTGCAATGCCCGGTCTTTCATTGTCGGGATTCCTAAAGGTCGCTTCTCTTCTGTACCAGGCTTGGGAATCCATACTCGCCTGGTCGGGCTGACCTTTGAACTCAGGTTTATATTACCTATTAGGTCAAGGCGTTGCTTTGGGGTTAGTGATTTGACACCATCCACACCTGCCGTCTTTTTTCCTTTGTTATCCTGAGTAACCCTACGAACCGCTAAGCATTTTGCAGCCCAGGACTTCATCAACAACTTTTGGAGTCTACGAAGTGCCTTAATATCACCACGATTGGCGGCTTGATAGATTCTTTTCTGCAACTTGAACACGACTTTTTCCAGCTTTCGCCAGGGAGTCTTGTTCCATTCATACATCGGTTTTACCGTGCTCATGACTTTTACATTGCTACTGGAGGCTCTATCTTCCGAGACACCGTGGGTCTGTCTGCATATCTCCCTCGTTACAGGGGAGCTTTCGCTTTTGACCCAATCTCTCCTTGCCGTTGCATCCGGTTAGCACCTACTCTGAAAATCGACTTTTCCAGAGAGCAAACTGTCGGTTCGCTGAATTTAAGTGATAGCGAAGATTTATACCTTGTGTAGACAAAGATGTAGCTGATACAGAGACTCTGGCATTTTCATTAGTCGCAGAATCTCTCGCTGGAGCTTGTCAAGCGGTGTAATAAAGAAAGAAGAATTGGGCAAAAAATAAAGAGTGAGGTGGCAAAAAGCGTGGAGTAGTTGCTCCGTAGAGGGACGAGCAGTAGTTCTCTTAGGATTACCATTGTAAAGACCAGCCAAGGACTGTTGAGTGCTTTGAAGTGCCTGTCGAACCACAAACTCAATTAGGGTAAATACCCTCAATGCGATAGTCAACAGAAACATCAAGCCGATAATCCGGTCTTGATTTTGGAAATAGATGGGTAGCGCAGGCAAATGACCACGTTTAACACGATGAAAACTGCGTTCCAAAAGCCATTCATCCCGATAGTAAATAACAGCTTGTGGAAGGGTGAGTCGTTCCGTGGAGGCATTGGTGACATACAATCTCCATCCCGCCAATTTGAACGCCTGTTCAATCGCCATAGATTGTGGCTGAATGTGAAGTTGGATCTCAAGCCGAGTTATCTGCTGTGTTGGTGATTTGGCAGTGGGTCTTCCCCGTCCGATATAGCGAGTTTCCGTGATGGTTTGAGTCGCGGTCGTGACCACAAACAACTCTTTGACGCGGCAACGTTTGAGAATTGTCTCTACCTTCACCGACAGTTGTTCGAGGTCATCGCCTGGTGAGGCAGCTAGTTTATTGAGGGAAGCAGTAGCTTTGTCGATGCGCTGTTGTAAACCAATTATTGCCGCTCGTGCGAAGTCATCAGAGTAGACAACTAGATATCGCTCATTCCAGCGTACCCATTTGTCAGTGTCTGGATTTAACCAAAATTTACCCAACTCTACTTCAAACCCTTTTCCGACAGCAGGCTCCGTCACATCCTGTCGTGGTAATCGAATCTCTACCCAGTCAGCAGGTGGGTCGAGTACCCATTGTTTGAGTAACTCTGGGTGTTGTCCAGTCATTGGTAGTGGGAAACAATAAATACCGCCTTCGCTGGCTATCTGGGCACGGGTGGCGATGGCTCCTGCCTTACAATCGGCGACCAAGACAAACTGGTTGTGACCGATGACTTTTGCCATCTTCTGCCAAGTTGGATAATAAATTGGATCGTCTGCTCCATTCCCAGCCAGAGTTGCACTTACCAATGGGATTCCTGCTGGGTCAATAGTACCTAACATTTGACGATATTGGAGTAAGTCTGGTCGTTTGTCTTTAGAATATCCATAGCGTAGCAAACTCTCGGACTCAGATTCCTGCTGTTGGTGATTCACGCTAAAACTAAGGAGTGTCCACTCTTGCTACTTCTGTTGGTAATTCATAAGCTCGGATGAGATGTTGCCCAATTTTTTCTTCTATTTGAGTGCAAGCCGATGTTTGTAAACCTAACTCTTCTACTACTCTGGCTAATCGGTCATCGCTAGTGTCTTTCTCCCCAATTGACCAGCCTGTCACTGCTTCTAGCACTTTTATGTGTTTTTTTACCCACTCTTCTACTGCACTCAATCGATGATCTGCTTGGGTAATCATGTATGTTAATAGCAACACACTCAATTGCCCATAGCTCATTCCTTGATGGTTTCCGTGTGGCTTTGATAGACTTTTATCGATCCATTTAGCAATCTCCATCTGCTTGAGCCACTCTACGACTACTGGAATGTCATCAATTCGTTCGGAAGTTATTTCGACCGTTTCGTTTTTCATCCCATTTCCCTCTCCAGCAACTGCTTTCTAGCCTACCTCTCTTTGGTTATACTCTTGATCCAGTTACATAATTTCCCTATCCCTTGAGGCGTAAGAGTTTAATTCTTTTTCCTCTCCTCAAATCAGCGAACCTACAGAGCAAACGGTAGGTTATTTCGTTCCTGTTCGTCTTTGTTTAGAGTTTTTAGGGTGGTACTTTCCACCGGGTTTATTACAGAGTGCTTAGTTGGTCAAACTACCAATTGCCAACCCTGTGGTAAATTGAGGGTGGAGTCCCTTTATTACCAATCCTTGCCCTTTTGGAACTCCCAGCGTATCAACCTGTTTCGCTGGTTATCGATCACGATGGTTCGGATGTACCTTTGCTTTCGCTACCCATAAACTCCTGCTCGACGGGATTCTAGAATAGGTTTTCCAGTTACCGCCTTTTCACCCCGCTTTACGGATTGATGGCTAATCGCTACCGTAGGGGTGATGCTTTCACCGCAGCACCAGCGGGATGGGACTTGAACAGTGTTCTCACCCACAAGACGAACAAGTTGTCATCTAACAAGGGATTAAAGTGCGAACTCAATCCATATTGGATTACCTTATTAGAGCCTGAATTCTCCCCATTTCTGGGTTTCTTCAGAACGAAACGCACAACAGTCTTTGACGTATAAGCTTCGTTGCAATCAATTACAAGTTTTGAAATTTCCCAAGCTTTCCACTGCAGAAAACTTTTAAACTCGTAATGACTTAGTGTCAACATTTGTCTCACCGTTTTGTTTCTTAATTTACGGCGGGACTTAGACACCATTTGAGAAGTCTCGAATGTGGGCAGCAGAATCACATCAAAATTATCAACTAAGAATTTAGCTATTTTATGATGTAACTCTTTGACCAAATTCTTGATTTTGCAGCGAAGCCTACTAGCTGCTTTCTTAAATCTTCTTTTCTGCTGACTAGAAGCGTGAGAAATCCTTGATACCAATCTATCCAACCGAAAACATAATTTCTGAATGTGCAAATTAGAATCGCTTCCTAGCCAGCCATAGGAATCTTCGGAGAAAAATGTCATGAACGTGCGGACACCGGGATCTAAGGCAACCAGCCGACCTTGTTTATCGGTCTTAACTTGTTGCACTTCTTGGGAAACTATTAGGTAATATTCGCCATAAACAAGCGTCAGTCTGCCATCACTGAAAGCTATAGGCAATGCTTCTTTTAGCTGACATTTACCTAAAATTGAGTGGTAAACACCGCAGTTTTTTATTGCCGATTTTGGGACATAAATAGACTGCTTAGTGTCTTTCCTACTCCGAAATTTGCACTTGCGGATTTGACCATCTTTGCTGAATCCTTGTTTTGCTGCCTTAACAGTTAAGCAAGCATCTTTGATGGCAATCGATTTGATCTGGAAAGGTACAGACTTTGCCCATTCTGGCAAACTGTTTAGTATTCCGGTTTTGATTGTCATCCAATTCGCTTTTGTGCCTGGTTCTTGCAGATACTTGATAGTCGTGTTGTAAACAAAACGACTCACACCAAACCACTGCTTGATTAACGCTTTTTGTTCAGGATTTAGGAATATCCGGATCTTCCTTGATTTTATTGCTATAACTCCTGAGTCCGTGCATTCTGCAACTGAAGACGTGAAGGATGGCAAGAAGATCGCTCGTGAGTTCGGTTTCTGGGCAGTAAACACTTCGGTCGAGAACCACGATTTTTCCACCGTTTTGTTCTGCCATGAACTCGAATAGTTCAAATCCGAATCTGCACAATCTGTCGCGACAGGCAACAACAACCGTAAGCTGTTCGCCGCCCATAAATCTGACCAATAGGGTTTGCAGTCCTTTCCTTTTGAAATTGATTCCTGAGCCGATATCTTGGATGATTTCGGCGTCTGGGTACTGCTGCTGCATGAATTCAACTTGTCGGGCGAGGTCGTCTCGCTGCTTGGCTGAACTAACTCGGCAGTAGCAAACAACGGTAGTTCTAGTTGCACCGCGCTGGTAAGACTCGACATCGTAGAGTCTTTGCCCTGCTTCGTTTTTGATGCTTTTGATCTTCCCTTCGTCTGCATATTTTCTTAAGGTATGTGGATGCAAACCCAGAAATTCGACTGCTTTTCTGAGTGGTACGTATGCCATGTAACAAATAGTAGCATACATGAACGAAAGTAAGCAAACTACTTACTGTGCGTTAACCTTTATTCACGCAACGGAACTTACGAATACACGAATATAGCAATTTTTAAGTGAGTAAGGTACAGTTTGGTAATTGGTAATTGGTAAGAAAGCTAGCGAGTACCTCACGAAAGTTGAGAACCTCTCTAGCAGTTTTTTTTTCGGCTTCCTGATTCCCTATTGCTTCTTAATTTTTGCTGATTCCTGATTCCTGATTCCTTCAAAGTCCCGATGACCAATTACTGATGATCAATTACTGATGATTAATTTTTAAATAGTGGTTCTTGATAAAGCGGCACAGTAAAAGTAACAGTCGCTCCCAGCCCTTCCCCCATACTGTAAAAATTTACTGTACCCCCCATTGCTTCTACCAGTTTTTGAGAAATAGCCAATCCCAAACCAGTGCCGCCGTATTGTCTGGTACGATTGCCGTCTACCTGAAAAAACGACTCAAATAATTTATCCTGCTTGTCGAGAGAAACGCCAATGCCAGTATCAGCAACTCTGATTTTTACCATTCCGGGGAACTGCTGGTTGTCAACAGTCACCTTTTTCTTAATAATTTCGGCACTGATGCGAATTCCCCCTTCCCCGGTAAATTTAATCGCATTGCCCGTGAGGTTCAAGATTACCTGAAGCAGGCGTTGGTAGTTGCCGTACACAATAATCTCGTCCTCCACAGGGGGTTTTTGGATTTGAAATTGCAATCGCTTTTGCTCGACTTGAACCCGTGTAAAATTCTCAACTTGTTGCAACAGTTCACCGAGTTTGACGGGAGCGAGGTCTAACTCCATTTTGCCAGCTTCGATTTTAGCGATATCCAAAATATCGTTAATCACATTGAACAAATGTACTGCTGATCGGTAAGCTTCTTCGATAAATTGGTGCGCTTCTTCGGGGTCATCTGCCATGCCGTCCATAAGCAGTTTTAGGAAGCCGATGATGCCGTTGAGGGGGGTGCGGAGTTCGTGAGAAGTATTAGCAAGAAATTGACTTTTAAGTTGGGAAAGAGCTACGGCTTCGGCGCGGGCCTGTTCTAATTCTTGGTAAAGTGTAGCGTGGGCGATCGCACTGCCGACTTGAGCGACTAACTCGCGGGCGAATTCGAGTTCGACATGACTCCATTTCGGGGAACTGCCACAGCGGTGCAAACATATCAGTGCATTGGGTTGGTCTTCATAGGAGGTAGCTGCTACGAGCACGGAATGGCGGTGGAAGGGATCGGCGGCAAGGGAGGCGTAATCGACTGCTACGGGTTTTAAGGTGGCTAAAGTTTGAATCCACCCGGGCTGTTCGGCTGCGCGCAGTTCTAATCCCAGCATAGAAGAGTAAGCTTCTTGGCGGTACTCAGCTACTACTTTAAAAGTTTTCGATTGGAGATTTTCGATTTGAGCTGGGGAAAGCGGGGGCGAGGAGTCGCTGGCTATTGACTGTTGTAATTCGGCTGCTGCGGTCGATTTTTGCTGATTTTCCGAGGCAAGGAAGGGGGATGTTTCGAGATTTTCGCTGTCTTTTTTGTAGGAACAGATGATGCAGCGACTTGCGTTCAAAACTTGACCCAAGCTGTTAACAGTTTGCTGCCAAATTGTGTCTAAATCGAGGGTTTTGTGCAGGTTTTGAGCGATTTGGGAGATGATTTTACGGTCGATTTCCGAGTAGGGAGGGAGCGATCGACCGGGGATACGGCTCGCTGGAAGCGACATTTGTTGGCGGGCGTCCAAGGGGGATGGCAAAGCTCGATAGAGCATGAATTCTGGGGAGTCGGGCCGTCTGTCTGTGGGTTTGTCAGACAGCAGCCTTCCCATAACTAAGACTTTTGCAGCTTTGCCGTTTGAGTCGATCGCCGGAGTGAGTGTCAAATCGAAGAGAAAATATTGTCCGTCGTGGCAAAATGGATAGCTGAACCGTTGCGGTACGAGGGTTTCGAGCGCCCGCCGCAGGATATCGAGATAAGGCGCAGGGGGGATGGGTTGCAGGGTTTCGCTGAGGGGGCGATCGACAATTTGTTCTGCTGTGAGGTTGTACTGCTCGGCTTTTTGCCAGTAAAAAGATAGATATCGACCCCTTGCGTCTTGGGTAAATACTAATTCTGCCCCTAACTCTTGAAAAAAAACTGTAGAGGCGAGGCTCGATCGCCGGAAATCTGTGTTAGAGTCCATCAGAGTAGGGGATGAAAGTAGTTCGGATTTTGGAGTTTTGAGTTTTTAATAAAGAACTCAATACTCCCCATTGTTTGGGGCTTCTACTGTTAATTTGTGAGTTATTAATCAATTAAAAAGTTGTTGGCTTTTTAATTAAAACATTAATCGCTCAAAACTCACAATTTGCAAAAATTTTAGGCTTCTACTATTGACTTTTGAGTGATTAATCAACTCATCAAATATTAATTATTTAATTCTGAACTCAACTCAAAACTCAAAACTATTCGTTCTCAGCCGTTTTGGGTAATTTAAAGATAAAAATTAAGATTGAGAAATTAGGAATCTGCACCGATTAACTATCAACTGTGAAAATTACGCCAAAATATGAGGCTGCGAACAACTCTAGTCAGGGAATGGCTCACGCATTTTTTCCCTCACCTGGAATAGTTCCGAGGTTGTGATTTAGCCGAGTTCACTCGCCCACCACCTGTAGCTTTAGCCACGAAATCTGCAGGAAATCGCCTGCGCGATCTAAATTTCACAGCCTGCAGATTTCGCGCGCCGTCTGGGGCGAGAGCACCTCAGTCGTTCCATTCACCACGCGGCGGGACTGGGGGGTTGCGGCGTAAACTCAGAGCCAGCTCGTCTTCGCGGCGCTCGCCTCTGAGCCACTGCTTGATTGCTGTTTCAATGACTTTGCTGGGGTCATTGGTCAAGTGCTTAATTTGGTCGAGGAGTTCAGAATCTATATGGATAGATAGTTCCACTTTTTCTGACGAACTGTGGGAGGGTATACTTGACTGGCTCATAGTTAAAAAATCCTAGTTTTAATTCTTAAGTTTCAATTCTTTTCATGACAACCGACTGGACTAGATATTTGCAGTCCCTGATTTGCACCCCACCTTTCCTCAACCGCTTAACAGCTTTCTGTACAATGAGACAGAGAAAAGTTTTTTCCTTTTGGGTGTCCGACCGAGCCAGGACACTTGAAGGGTAATAACTGATACTCTTAAGGTTTGTCTCAGTTGTGGTTTCATCTCAATCCCCAGTAAGAGGTTGAAGTAAGCACTCTACTCTTGCTTGTGTAATCATACAACAAAAAGTATCCTTTGCCGATTAGCTCTTCGATAAAAAACATGACTAACGTCCCTGTATCTCGCATTCGTAATTTTTCGATTATTGCTCACATCGACCACGGAAAATCGACCTTGGCCGATCGCCTGTTGCAGGCGACTGGGACTGTGCAGGCACGGGAGATGAAGGAGCAGTTTTTAGACAATATGGATCTCGAACGCGAACGCGGCATTACGATTAAGCTGCAAGCGGCTCGGATGAATTATACTGCCAAGGACGGTCAGGAGTACGTGCTGAATCTGATCGACACTCCCGGACACGTAGACTTCTCCTACGAGGTTTCGCGATCGCTCGCTGCTTGCGAAGGGGCGCTGCTGGTGGTAGACGCATCTCAAGGCGTGGAAGCACAAACCCTGGCAAATGTCTACCTTGCCTTGGGACACAATTTGGAAATTATTCCAGTTTTAAATAAAATTGACCTGCCGGGGGCGGAACCGGAACGGGTGAAAGGGGAAATTGAAGAGATTATCGGTCTGGACTGTAGCGGGGCGATTGAGGCTTCTGCTAAGGAAGGAATTGGTATTGATGAGATTTTGGAGGCGATCGTCGAATTGGTGCCGCCGCCGCAGGATACTGTTGATAAACCGCTGAGGGCGTTAATTTTTGATAGTTATTACGATGCTTATCGCGGGGTGATTGTTTATTTCCGGGTGATGGACGGAAGTGTCAAAAAGGGCGATCGGGTGTTGTTGATGGTTTCGGGCAAGGAATATGTCATCGATGAATTGGGCATCCTTTCACCGACGCAAGTGCAAGTAGACGAACTGCACGCGGGGGAAGTTGGTTATCTGGGCGCGGCAATTAAAGCAGTAGCTGATGCTCGCGTCGGGGATACAATTACTTTGGTCAAGAAGCCTGCATCGGAACCCTGGCCTGGTTATACGGAGGCTAAGCCGATGGTTTTTTGCGGCTTGTTCCCGATCGATGCTGACCAATTTCCAGACTTGCGGGAAGCTTTGGAAAAACTGGAACTCAACGATGCGGCGCTTTCCTACGAACCGGAAACTTCGAGCGCGATGGGATTTGGTTTCCGCTGCGGTTTCTTGGGTTTGCTGCACATGGAAATTGTGCAAGAAAGACTTGAGAGAGAATACAATTTGGATTTGATTGTTACGGCTCCTTCTGTGGTTTATCAAGTCACAACAATTAAAGGAGAAGTGTTAACAATTGACAATCCGAGCCACTTGCCAGATCCTCAGTATCGGGAGAAAATTGAGGAACCTTATGTGCGGGTAGAAATGCTGTCGCCGGAAACTTATGTGGGCGCGCTGATGGAATTATCTCAAAATCGGCGGGGCATTTTTATGGATATGAAGTATCTGAGTCAGGGGCGGACTACGCTGGTTTATGAGTTGCCTTTGGCGGAGGTGGTGACGGACTTTTTTGATCAGATGAAATCGCGATCGCGCGGTTATGCGAGTATGGAGTATCACATCATCGGTTATCGCGAAAATCCGTTGGTGAAATTGGACATTTTAATTAATGGCGATCCGGTGGATGCTTTGGCGATGATTGTGCACCGGGATAAGGCTTATAATGTGGGCCGCGGCTTGACTGAAAAACTGAAGGAGTTGATTCCTCGCCACCAGTTTAAGGTGCCGATTCAAGCGACTATTGGCGCTAAGGTGATTGCTTCGGAGCACATTCCGGCTTTGCGGAAGGATGTGTTGGCGAAGTGTTACGGCGGCGATATTTCACGGAAGAAGAAGTTGCTGCAAAAGCAGGCGAAGGGTAAGAAGCGGATGAAGTCTGTGGGTACTGTGGATGTGCCGCAGGAGGCTTTTATGGCTGTGCTGAAGCTCGATCGAGATTCGTAATCTGTGTGGCCTTTTGTCAGGAACAGGCAAGATGCCTGTTCCACAAAGAGTCTGTTTTTTTGTAGTTGTTTGTAGTCATCTAGAACAGGCAAGATGCCTGTTCCACAAAGAGTCAGTTTTCTTGTGGGATGGGCATCTTGCCCGTCCCTGTGGGGGCCCAAAAACCGGTTTTTTTTACGAAATACTTTGTTACACACCGTAAAGTCGGTAAAAAACCCGGTTTCTTTGTCGGAGTGCGTCCAGGACTGTTTAAATCCAGATAAATATAAAGAGTTATTGTCTCAGTATCAGCCGAAAATAACTAGAACTGAAGCAGAGTTTATTTTGTAATTAACAGATTAGTTCCCATAGTTTATCAAGATACTAAAATTCCCATCAAACATTCTTCAACTGCCACAATCTGGCTTTTGCTCAATGTTATTTATTCTATCTATCAACCACTGAGCTTTATTCCGATCAAGTATAACTTCTACTTCCTGACTTTCACACGGTTGTGTACCGTCTTTTGTTAAATATTTTAACCAAATTTTAATTTTATAATTATTTTGAAAGTGAGACAAATTTGCTAATTGGTATACCTCAACGTTATTAATGCTATTCAAAAACTTGCTCCTGCACTGTCTGCGTTATTCTGTTTATACCAGTTTTTATAAGGGACATCCAAGAAATAAACTCTTCTATTCGCCGGAGAGGCAGGGCGAACGCATCTAAAATTTATATTAGTAGAATATGGTATATTGGAGAATAATTATTGAGTGCCTACAAAACATTTAAGCAGAGTTAGTTTTTATGAAACTCAAACCTAAAATCACCATTGCCG